>ERZ1673815.4-NODE-4-length-111969-cov-28.457342_pt1 | contig 111969 bp, 114 predicted proteins | sample MGYA00580147_ERZ1673815 | MGnify/ENA primary metagenome ERZ1673815 (study PRJEB41219, sample SAMN04549617) | soil metagenome | isolation source: soil | place: USA: Puerto Rico, Laguna Bouqueron NWR | collected 2009-06-01 ...
GCGTCTTCCCATTTTTTTCCACTCATCTGCCCTTCGAGTAAAATTTTACACATACGGGAATTAATCATGTATCAAGTGGAGCGTTTAAAGATAAATTTCAAAACAGTGGAGGAATTTAAAGTATTCAAGGAATACGGTCTTCAGCAACTATCGATGTTTGAAGATCTTCAAGCAAATATGATCGAAAATAACTGTGAGTCACCTTTTTATGGTATTTATTATGGCAATAAACTTGTAGCCCGAATGAGCCTGTATAAACGATGTGAGAAAAATAATCAGTATTTTGGTTCGGATCAAGAATATATAGAGCTGGCTAAAATTGAAGTATTACCGGAGTATCAAAGGAAAGGGCTCGGATCAACTCTCGTTTCCTACGCCAAAAGTCTTGGACTGCCAATAAAAACAATTGCCAGGATAAAATCAAAAAATTTCTGGGAAAAACATGGTTTTTTTCCGGTCTCCTACAAAATAGAAGGCGAATCTAACAGTACGCTAATGATTTGGCTTCCAAACGGCGAAACAGGGGAATTCGCCAAAATTAGTTAAATGTTTTCTTCGGTTCATTAACTTGGAATCCAAAAGGAATGGAAGGGATTTCCCCTTCCGTATTATTTATCTTTTATCATATCAATGTTTCCGTTTATGTCCATTTGGAATTTCATTTTTTCCTCTTGGTTTTCATCCTTTAAAGCCAGTTTCCTTGCTTTTTCCATGATTGATAATAATGCTAAGTAATCATCTTTCAGTGAATTAATTTCCTTCTTCATCTTTTCATTTTCTTCCTGTGTAGCTTTTAGTTTCTTCCTTAAATCATCTCGTTCTTCCTTATACTTCTTTAATTCATCTACAGATGTATCAAATTGTATCTCTTTTTCTTTTAATCGTTGTAAAAATGAAATGACTTGCTCAATCGAGAATATCCCGTTTAATTCAGCTTCATTGCCTTTTATTTTTTTCTCACCATCCACTTGATGTGAATCAAAAACATCCTGACTCTTTTTCTTTAGTTCTTTCCTCTGACGTTTTGCGAGTTCAATTCCCGTTTTATATTGTTTCCTTACTGAAGAATTCCAGCGAAAACCACAGGCAGCCGCAGTTCTGCTCAATTTTTTTCCGACTTCTTCAAAAGCTTTTAATTGTGTGCTACCTTCCCTTATATGGCGTAATACAACTTCCGCTAAAAGTAAATCTTCATCTTTTGTCCATGCATCTTGACGAACAGTTGTCATCTTTTACCCTCCTCGTGTATCAGAAATATAAAATTACATATTTTTGTAATAATATATGCACATAGTAGAAACGATAGACTTCTTAATTATTCTATTAAGCAGGTCCAAACGGAGGGAAATTTCCACACGAGGTATTTTGGTAAAAAAAAAGAAGCTACATAAATATGCAACTTCTTTCTTTAGGCTTAAACGTCGATAACTTCTTTCCCTTTATAAGTTCCGCATTTTGGGCAAACATGGTGAGCTTTTTTCATTTCACCACAATTTGGGCATTCTACCATACCCGGAACTTGTAGTTTATAATGTGTCCGGCGCAGACGTTTTCTTGTTTTTGAAGTTTTTCTAAATGGTACAGCCATATTTACACCTCCTTAAAAGGATGAATTCATTTGTTTGAGTTTTTTTGATTAAATAATTTTGCCAATTCTGCGAAACGGGGATCTATTTTTTCCTGTTTCTCCTGATCAGCTTCCTGAATAAATTCCCAATCTCTTCCAGAACTGAATAACGAAGAAACATCTTCCTCTTCATTATATACTTGCATGGGAATTTCAACTAAAATTAATTCTTCAATTACGGGCGTTAAATCGATCATTTCCCCATGGATAATATGCAAATTTAACTCGGAATCTTCATTGTATTCAGCTGTTTCGTACATAAAGATTTCCGTACTTTGAATATCAATAGGGAATTGGACATCTTCAAGTGTACGGGTACTCGGCAAAACCAATTCACCTTTAATATGTAAGTGAAAAGTGACTTTTTTTGAATCAATTTCCGCAGTACCAAACACTTGAATGGGTGAAATGGTACGAATTTGTGGATCTCTGTTTTTTAAAGATTCCAGATTCACCATTTCATTAAATGTTAACCCTTTATTTCGGAATTTTTGTAATTGCATCATTGACCACTTCAATACGATCACCCCAAGGCAACAAAGGTTATTATAGCCTGCAAAAAAACATTTGTCAATATTTTTTCTTTACAGTCTTGCATTGAATCCGGATATTATTGATAATAAATATAAGTGTATCATGACACCGGTTTTTTCATCTAGTTTCTGCATTTAAAACAATTTTGATACATAAGAATAGCAGGATGTCCGAAGCCAGACAATAAAATAAAACCAATTTATACACTTTATGCTGTCAAAAAATGAACAATACATAAAAAGGAGGACATATGATCAGTGCAGGAATTATCGTGGAATATAATCCTTTCCACAACGGACATTTATACCACTTACAACAAACACGAAAGAAAACAAATGCTGATGTCGTTATCGCCGTAATGAGCGGACAATTTTTACAGCGGGGGGAACCTGCTCTTGTATCAAAATGGGCACGTACGAATATGGCTTTAAAAGCCGGCGTGGACTTAGTGATTGAACTTCCCTATACTTTTTGTACACAAAAAGCCGAAAAATTTGCTGAAGGAGCTGTTTATCTCTTAACAAGTTTGCAAGCTGATTTTATTTGTTTCGGCAGTGAATCGGGCAATATTGATACGTTTACAAATACGATTAATTTTATATCAAATCATGAATCAGATTATAATCGATTCATTAGACAATTCATGAACGAAGGAGTAAGTTATCCAAAAGCAGCTTCACTTGCTTTTCAACAGTTAGCACCATCCCGGGACTTACTGGATTTATCGAAACCAAATAATATATTAGGTTATCACTATGTAAAAGCTTTACAAGAGATCGGAAGTAAAACCGTCCCCATGACCATTGAACGAATTCATGCAGGTTACCATGATCAACAGTTGTCATCGGTAAAAATATCCAGTGCAACTAGTATTCGAAAAACATTGGCTGAAAACAGAACACTTGACCACATTCAAAGTCATATTCCTGACACAACTTACCAAGAATTATCAGCCTTTTACAAAAAATATAACACCTTTGCCTTCTGGGAAAATTTTTGGCCATTTCTAAAATATCGGTTTTCTCATAGTGAGCCGAATGAATTAAAAGACATTTATGAAGTCGAAGAAGGGATGGAATATCGCCTTATTCGTTTTGCACAGGAGGCAACCAGTTTTAAAGATTTTATGGAAAAGATTAAAACGAAGCGTTACACTTGGACAAGACTACAAAGGGCTTGTGTCCATATTTTAACAAATACGAAAAAGGAAAAAATGAGAAACAAGTTTCCTGAATATATACGAGTGCTCGGCTTTAATCAACTGGGGAGACAATATTTAAAAGAAAAAAAAGAAAGGATATCGCTCCCGATTATTTCAAACCTTTCACAGGCTGAGCGAAAAGCGGTCCAACTTGACATAAAGATAAGTCAAACTTATTCCTTTGCTTTTGGTAACAACGGTCAAAAAATTATTGAAGAAGAGAAAAAACAATTCCCGATTATTGTTGAATAGCTTTCAAGAACAGGAGGGATGGTAAGCCCCATCCCTGTAAAAATCCGATATAAAACTTAAACTTGGATTGAATGGTCCACATTATTTTTTTGCTTCAAGTTTTTCTAAATACGCTAAGGCATCGTCAATTGTATCAACGGGAACGATTTTCATTTTTGTATCGATGTCTTTGGCTGTTTTTTTCGCCATTTCATAATTTGAATTTTTAGCCCCGTTTTCATTTGGCGCAAAAAAGATCTCCGCTCCCTCCCGATCAGCAGCAACAATTTTTTGCTCAATGCCGCCAATCGGACCCACTGTTCCATCCGAAGAAATCATTCCTGTGCCGGCAATACGGTAACCTTTTGTAATATCTTCTTTCACTAATTGATTATAGATCTCCAGCGAAAACATTAAACCAGCAGATGGTCCCCCAATCTGTTCCGTATTTATTTTTACTTCGGGGTTTGTTTTTACATTTTTGTCTTCCACTAAGACAATTCCTATGCCAGGTTTCTTTGTTTCCGACAATTCTGCAATTGCAACGGTTCTCGTTAATTTTTCACCATTCCGAAAAAAAGTGACGGAAATATCATCACCAACTTGTTTTCCTTGTATATAATTTGTAAATCCTGTAGATGAATCGAAATTTTGTTGGTCAATGGCAACAATTCGATCACCCGGTTTCAAAATTCCATCAGCAGGCATCCCCTCTTGTACACTTAAAACATAAATACCGTTCATGGTGACATTGACTTCTTTTCCCGCCTTCTGAAAAGCGACTTGCAATGCGTTTTCTTGTGAATTTTCCATATAATAGGATTGACGGACTTGATATTCTTCATCTGTCTCGTTCTCTAAACGGATGGCATTTTTTGGTTCCAACGAATAATACTTTTTCATCTTTGCCATTACGTAGGAAATGACGTTTGCTTCCCCCATACGAACGGTTGTTAGCATAAACTCCCCTTCTTCATCATATCCACCTTGAACATCGATAATTTCATCGAGAACTTGTGCCATCCCCGGACGTATTACATAGTATGGTAAAGGATAAAAATTTATAAATAAAATAATGATTAGTAAAATGAATAGACTGATTTTCTTAGTTTTTTTATTCACTCGTATGACTCCTCCCACATACCAATCATCTGCTTGATTTTCGGTATTACTTTTTCTGTTGCTTCCTCCCCTTTTAAGATCAATTCATCAATATCACTAAATGCATAAGAACTGTATTTTTCAACAGGCGGACGAATGTAAATATCCGATTGTAGCGCACGAGCTTCAGCCAATTCAACTTGCATAATATCGATGCTTTGTAAAATAACGTCATAAATGGTTATAATTTCCGCATTTTTTTTTAAACCTGCTACATCAACGGCAATGACCAGATCTGCTCCCATTTCTTTTACAACCGAAACCGGAACCCGGTCACTTACCCCGCCGTCAACTAAAAGACGTCCTTGGTACGTTTCTGGGATAAAAATACCAGGAATGGAAATACTTGCACGAACTGCTTCCGCAACATCGCCGGTTCTAAATATAACCTTCTCCCCGGTATGGAGGTCAGTTGCAATAATGGCAAGGGGTAAATTTAAGTCTTCAATACGTTTTTGATAAGTAAACACGCGGATGAATTCCTTTATTCGATTTCCTGCAATAAAACCTAGTTTTGGTATTGTAAAGTCAATAAAATATTTTCGCTTAAATTTTTGAGAAACACGTACCATTGTATCGATATTTTGTCCTGATGCATAAAATGCCGCTACCAATGAACCAATGCTGCTCCCGGCAATCATCGAAATCGGAATGTTTTCCCTCTCCAATACCTTCAAGACGCCAATATGGGCAAGACCCCTGGCACCGCCCGATCCTAATGCCAGACCGATTTTCGGCTCTGCCATCTTTCATCCCCCAATTTTTCTATTAAGAATTTGTATAAACAACATATTATGAGTTATTCACCTACTATAGAACAATAATTAGGGAAAAAACCAACCCGGTACAAAGCAAAAATTTTATTCTTTTTTTCCTCAGTTATTCATACATTATTGGAGTAAGGATGGACAGGCAACAAATTCAATTTTATTCATTCATTTTATCACAAAATTTATGTTTATAAGGAGAATTTTTCGACCTAATAATTTTTGTATATAAACTTTTGCTATTCATAAAGAAACTAAGTTGCCCGCTTTATACTCAAGGAGGGAAACTAATGAATCGTTCAAGACTAAAGACATTACTTTTCGCTTCCTCCGCCATTTTTTTAGCCGTTGCACTTATTTCTCATCCAAAAGAATCTTTAAAAGCATCCATAAAGGGATTACACACTTGGTGGGAAGTCGTTTTTCCTTCCCTCTTGCCATTTTTCATAATTGCTGAATTATTAATTGGATTTGGTGTAGTGAAATTTTTGGGCGTACTGTTAGAGCCCTTTATGAGACCGATTTTTCGCGTTCCGGGCATTGGGGGGTTTGTTTGGGCGATGGGAATGGCTTCCGGAAATCCTGCTGGAGCCAAATTTACGGTACGTTTGAGAAATGAGGGCAATATTACCCAAATTGAAGCAGAAAGATTGGTTGCATTTACCAGTTGTGCAAATCCCCTGTTTATTTTTGGTGCAGTGGCGGTTGGTTTTTTCCAAAATCCGTATCTTGGCATTATTTTTGCCATTTCTCATTATGCCGCAAATATTTTCGTCGGGTTGGTCATGCGCTATTACGGGATAGGAGACAAAACGAGGAATAAGGAAGAAAAAACCTTCTTTTCTTTGAAAAATGCATTCCAATCTATGCATGAAACAAGATTAAAAGATAATAGACCTTTTGGCACATTATTAGGAGATGCAGTAACGTCTTCCATACAAACCTTATTAATGATCGGCGGTTTTATTATTTTATTTTCGGTAATTAATACATTATTGTCATTAACAAATATTACTGATGTTCTTGCAACAATTATTAAAATATTGTTTGTAATCCTTCATTTACCTGAAGCATTCAGTATACCATTTATTTCCGGATTATTTGAGATGACAATCGGCAGTCAATTAATTAGCGAAGTAAAAAATGCCCAGCTACTGCAACAAGCGATTGTCGTCAGTTTCCTGCTTGCATTCGGTGGATTTAGTATTCAAGCACAAGTAGCCAGTCTATTATCCCAAAGTGACATTCGTTTTTCTCCTTTTTTATTTGCCAGACTTTTGCAAGGTATATTTGCTTCTTTAATTACGTTCATTATTTGGAAACCGGTATATGAGAATGGTTTAACAGGACAAAATAATTCAATGCCGGTATTTTTAAATTTCGACAACGATGTATATTTACATATTTTACAATTTTTTACGGAATACGGACCCATAATCACAATTGCCTCGTTATTTATTTATGTAGTCATTTACGGAAGAAGAGCATTCAGGTAACATTCCATAACTTACGTACTCGGACGACCCAATAATGCGTTTTCCTAACCGGAAAAGCTTTATTAAAAAAGAAACTTCAACAGGGTATTTATATTTTTCGACCCAACTTGAAGTTTCTTATCTGATTATTTTTTTGAAAATTTATGTTTAAGTGCTTTATTGACTACCGGTGGGACGAGATCGGACACATCACCACCATATTTTGCCACTTCTTTTACGATACTGGAACTCAAAAAGGAATAACTATTATCAGTCATAATAAAAAATGTATCAATATCCCGATCCAATTTTCGGTTCATCGAGGTAATTCTCATTTCATATTCAAAATCAGTTACGGCTCTTAATCCACGGAGAATTACTTTCGCATTAACACTTCTGGCATAGTCTATTAAAAGTCCGTTAAAGGAATCAACGATAATATTAGGAATATCTTTCGTTGATTCTCGAATCAGTTCAAGTCTTTCATCGATTGTGAATAAAGTGGATGTTTTTTCAGAGTTATTTAATACACAAACATACATTTTGTCAAATATAAATGATCCCCTGGTAATAATATCAATATGTCCGTTTGTAATCGGGTCAAAACTACCCGGGCAAACTGCAATTCGTTCCATTAATTCTCCTCCTCAACATCTTTCCTGTGGTAGAGCGAAATACTGATCGTACCGTATTGTTCTTCTTTATTTTTTTCGAGCAAATGTACAGTAGCCGGGAGTTCCCGCTCTTTTCGATGCTCACATACAACAACACCGTTTTTTTCTAAAAGCTCGTGTTTACTGATTATCTCCAATATTGCAAGATATCCATCGCTATGATAGGGCGGATCCAGCCAGATTACTTTAAACTGAATATTCCGCTGGATAATTGCGTTCAAAGCTCTTTTCCAATCGATTTTATAAACTTCTGCATTTGCTTGGAAACCACAAAGATCAATATTCTTTTTGATGGTTTGGATTGCTTTCGGATCACGGTCAACAAAAATGACTTTACTTAACCCTCTGCTAATTCCTTCTATCCCCAACCCGCCACTACCGGCAAATAAATCAAGTCCATATCCTTGTTGAAAATATGGTCCAATCATATTAAAAACGGATTCTTTCACTTTATCGGTCGTCGGTCTCGTTGACTCACCGGGGACCGCCTTTAACATTCTTCCCTTCTGTCTGCCTGATATTACTCGCACACGATCACCTTATCGTTCAAATATTTTACGTTATCCATCCTATCATAAATGGACGAAAAATACTATGTCGAGCATCATCTTTCATTGAAGAAGCTGTTGTTCCAATCCGGTGGTCCATCCTCAATATATAAAAAGAATAATTTATAAAATTTGTATAAGTTATCCTATTTTGGTCATAATGTAAATGACAACATCAAACGTTAGATGTTGTTGCCAACCGCGGAGAAGACTTACGTTTCCCCATAAGTTCTTCCTCCGGTTTCTCCTCTCCCTTTGCCTTCACTCACGAAGAGTTTGAAGGAGCCCTGCAGAAGTTTACTGCAGGGTTATTTTTTATAGTATAAGAAAGTATAAAAATACAAGCAATTAACTTGGGATTAGTTTTATTGTCTAGCTACGAGCGCTTTTCTTATGTTACCTTATAAAAAATTGGTTATTCTGATGATTGATTTCAATACGAAAGACTTTACGAAAAAACTCTTTTTGTATATAAAATTCATTGTTGATTTTTAGATACGGTAATTTTTCGCGCATTGTCAGCAAACCATATTGTTCCTCATTTATTAGAAAAAAGTCTTTATTATCATAAAAACGAACTGTCGTTTTCCCATTGGTTATAAAAATTTCATCTTCAGATATCTGTTCAAATTGATAATTTAAATTTTCTATGATTGGCCGAATTGGAAAATAATAAACATCGTCCATCCAATACACGCGATAATTCTCCAACTTGTGATTTCTCACATAAATCGGTTCATCAGTAAAAAAATATAAAGGACTCACTGTTTGTTCAATTGCAATATCCTGAAAAAAGCTTGTTTTTAGCCCCTTCAATCGACCTAATAATTGATCAATTTCAGCTAAAGAAGTGAACTTTTGATCGGTTTGAAGAATGGATGAGATAAATATAGAAATTTCATTGTTCGACAATTTATTTTTAAGTTCAGCATAAATTTGTGCTTTCACTTCATCAATCGGTGGTTGTTCAGTTATGATTCCAGCCAAAATATTCATCACCCATTTTTCTTCATCTTTACCTGCCCAACTATTTGATAACAAAAATTGCTCTACCCATATAGAAGATAATACGTTTTGATCAATCTCAGGATTTTCAATAATTAATGAGACAGACTGTAGTGGATTTATTTGCTCCGTTAAAATAACAGCGGGAAACTCCTTATCATGCTTTAATCCTAAGTCAATTGAACTGGTCAATAGATTTTGATCAGTTTTTCTATCTGTATATAAAGGAATCTTTTCTCCTATGTAAGTATAGAATAAAGGTGCTTTTTGCCAATATAATGGAATATCAACACCTTTTCTTTCAAATACATAATATTGTAGTTGATCAAGTACTTCATGATAAGTCATTGGTGCACCCGCAGCCCAACTTCCAGCCATATTTGTCAGCTCACTAATTTTCACGATCGTGTTAACTATTTCTACACCACTTATTTGTACCATCCAATTTTCCAACAAAAAAGCTTGATTATCCGGATTCGTGTTAATTTCATATTCAACGGTCAAAGTGTTATCCCGAACAGCTATACTTTTATTTGTTTCATCCCAAAATTCCATATGCGGGAATGTGAAATTAACTCCTGCTTCAGGTAATTTTAGTAAATAAGTATGGTTTTTCAAATTTTGAAGGGTCTGTTTAATCTTTAATTTCCCGGAATCATGAACAATTTCAATTTGCTGTTTGACTGATAAATGATCGTCTTGATCCGTTCCTTCTTTCAATATTGTCCATTGGAAGGCGGCTAGTATAATGATGATTAAACTTAAAATAATGATAAATAACGATCTCGTTTTATGCTTTATTGGCATTGATTATCCCCCGGCATTGATCTTAATAGACAAAAGAAGTTTGTAAAGAAAAACTGGCGTCCGAGTCATTAGGCTATTCATGACGCGTAGTTCGCTGAAAAAAATGTAAAGTTTTTTCAGTTGCGATGTTTTCCTTCGAAGCATTCCCTATGCGCTTACTTAAAACTTAAAATTTCCCACGGCATCGAATTTAGCAGCTTTGCTGGTAATTTATACTTTTTTAGTGTGCAAAAAAAAGAAGCTGTCCCATGAGCCTGAGAAAGCCTCGATATTTTTTCATATAAAGAAAACTCGGCGACTGCCGAGCCTTTAGGTGAGAGCAGAGCCGTAGTTCAGCGAAAAAACATTTTCGCTTGCGAGGTAATGCTACCGAAGTCTTTCTAGTCACCGAAAAAATATAAAATTTTTTCGGCTGCGATGTATTCCCGCGAAGCTTTCCTTGTGCACTTATGCGTTAGGAAAGTAGAAATTGAAAAATTTATACTTTCCTATTAGCTAAAAAAACTAGCTGAGCAATGAGATAAAGTATCCGGAACATACCATCTCTTTTCAAACCCGGAAAACAGTAGCGATAAACCGAGTGGTAGACAGAAACCCTTTTTCTTCCTATGAATGTAGGTTTTCCATAATATTAAAACCCAATTTTATAATCGTACTCTTTCGCTTTATCAGGTCTAGTATTTTCAAAATCCGTTTTTAAAAAAGGTCGATAAGAAGGTTCCACCTTTTTAACAAAGGGAAAATTTTTAAGCTTATCCATAATGATTTCAATTTCTTCCTGATTACAATAAAGAACAACATATTTTAATCTCTTCGAAATATAGTGGATGTTTCCGTATTTCCTAAGATTTTTTGCCGTCTTTATATTATATAGCCAAACAATGATCCCTTGTCTTTGCCCAAACATATCATTATCTCCTACTTAATTTTTTCTCTACAGTTATAGTTATGCACTGCAGCCGCAACTTCCACCCGCTGAACATCCACCAGATGCCTTTCGTGTATCGAAAAACGGGCTTCCGGTTGCAACCTTGACACTATCTGAAACGGATCGACCAATAATCATTCCAATCTCATCGAGTAAATGTTGCAAGGCATTCTCAGCCAATTTAAACTTTGCCACATTTTCGTCCAAATCCATTTCCCTCTTTGCCAATCGGACGTTTCTCATAACGGTTTGATAATCCGGGTGATATCTGCCAAACCTTTGTACTTCTTCATACTGTTCTTTAAGTTTGATAAATTTATTTATTTTATTTTGTGTTTCGCGATTTGTTTTCATCATATATAAACATTGTCGATATTCATCTGCTATATCACTATTTAAAATCATCTTAGCAATATCTTCAGCCATATCAATGATTTGAACCGATTCTAAAGTAGCAAACATAACCTGCACCTCCAATTACTATAATATCATAGGAGAAAAGAAAATAAAATCACTTAAATTTATTGTATTAAAACATTCATAATATTAAAACTAGATGAAACTCCAAATCAGTGGAATTGATGTCTTCCGCTGCTTATTCGGTTAAAGAAAACTAGGTAGAAAAAATAAGGATTAACTGATTTTAAATCTGTTAATCCACTTGATTCATTGACTGGATCATCGACAACATCATTGATGCAAATTGGACTCCGTTTGAAATTTTATTCATCCGATCCGGTAATGTTTTTTGATAATATTTTAAGGCGGTTTGTTCAAATTCTTTAATGGCATTGGGATTCCTTGATAATTTTTTATACCATATTGGTTCATTCCGTATAAATTGCTGCCATTCCTTCTTATTTTTTATTATTTGATATAATTCGGTTCTCATTTCCGCCCCCCCGACTAATCTTTTCTAAACGAAAACGGATGTCTTCTTCTCCATTGCTCTCCGTTTCCTTCCGGTTCTGTCTTATTTTGATTTGTATCCCGTATTTGCCCCAACAATTGTTGTACGGAATCAATGGCTTCACTCATTTGCCCTAAATAATGTTGCAGCTGATTAACATCCATATTTTTTAAATATGTGATCAGTTGATTAAAGATGGCATTTTTTGATTCATTGTTTGACTTTGTTTCTTCTTTTATTGCAGTCGGTTTACCGGTTTTAGTATATTTTGCCCATTTTGGATCATCTTCCCCTAATAAATACCATTCTTCATATACTTCTTGCCAAGTCTTCTTTCCAGTTCTAACTTCTTTAATAAGTTCCGGGTGTTTTTTTACAAAGTTTTTAAATTGCTCAACGGATGGATGCAGTGATTTCTTCACCATAGGTTTCACCTCTTTGTATTCCTCAATATAATCTATGTATGATTAAAGAAAGATGAAACCTATAAACGTGATTTTTATCCCAATCCATATCACACCCCATAATTATTATTGGTTTTCTTACGGGAAAATCCTGAAATTATGACAAAGTATATTTAAGCTACCTGAAACCGGAAAAATGTTTCTTGCCATGATTATTCTGTAAAAAAAATGAGAGCAATTATTGCTCCCACGATCTTTCTATAAAGTTTTGCGTATAATATTTTCGATAAACACCTACTCCGATATGGGTAAAGTCCTGATTGAGCAAAGTTTCCCGATGTCCTTTACTATTTAACCAACCACTTACGACAGCAAGACTATCTGTATACTGGTATGCAATATTTTCTCCTGCTGATTCATAATAAATATTTTTTTTACTTAACCGATTAGCAAGATCACCATATTTTTCGGAGTCATGGGAAAAGGTTTCTGTATCGTACATATCCTGACTATGTTCATAAGCGACTTTCCTCGTTTCCTGATCCCAACCTAACTCGGAAAGGTTGAAATTTTTCCGGACTAAGTTGGTTAGTTCATAAATCTGTGTTTCTGCAGCCGAATCAGCTTGATTCCATTCTTCATCTGTTAAGGGCTCTTGTTCAACAAGTTTCCCCCGATATGACATATCATAAGGGCGTTGCTTTATTAATGTATCACCATCCATAAACCGAACAAATAACAATTTTCCTTCAAAATGATCAAAATATAATTGTGCATAAATATTTCCAAGCGAAATCAATGGTTTTATATTTAAATCATCTTCAAACAATTCAAAACGATATACACCATCTTCATTTTTAAGCTCAATCTCCGGTTGCATTTCTACTTTTTTATATACGGATTCAAGATTTTCTCCAATCTGAAACGGTGTTACATCAATGCCTGGAGTAGCAACGGCTATTGTAACTACTTTTTCCTTGTCGACACCTACCATCATATATTTACCGTCTTGATTATAAATCCACCATGTATATCCATGATAAGACGGCTCCTGTCTTGAAGGTTCTCCGTATTCTTCTTGAAATGTATGAAGTGATTTACCAATATAGGTTGAAATTCCCGCTTTCGGTCTTTTCTGTTCCACTTTTTCGCTAGAATCTTCTTGGACAATATTCAAACTTTCATTTTCTACGATTTTCTTTTTATCATCTACCAAAACTTTATCACGTGAATAAAATTGGTTGAACCATATTCCGATCACTAAAATAATCGTAGCAATAACTAAAATTCTAACTAAGCTTTTCAGAGGACTTCCCCCCTTGCCTTACTTGTTCTATTTATTTTATTTATATGTATCATAATAAATAATAGAATCATTCTACTAAAAATTCACCTGACTTTTTAAAGAATAAGCTGAATGAAGTAAAAGTGCAAGAAGCGATAATTTTCATTTTATTATAACATTTTTTAATAACATTTTAAAAGGAGCTGTATAGAATCGTTTAAAGATAATCACGCCGAATTAGCATCCGCACTAAAACTTTATCCTTTATCAACTCTTATCGGCAAGTCTTGTCCCCACCTCAAAACTCGCGTTAATCATTATGCGGAAGATGAAACTGCCCATACGTGGATTTGTTAAACTTTCCTTCTAGTTTAAATAAATTCCATTAATTTTATTGAAAGTCAACTTATTTTCAACTATTATGATAATGATGGGGCTTACCGTTTGTTAACTTTTGTAGGAGGGAGAAATTATGTATATTGAGAACACGGGGTTAGAACATTTGCAATTGGATCTAAATACTCTGGATGAAATTTTACCAGAATACGGCTTAATTCGTGCAGGACAATGGGATTACGAAAGAGTAACATACGACCGAAAAATAGTTATTAATAATAATGTATATTATTTAAGAGTACAAGGCTATGCTGTTTCAGGAGATGTTGGTGCCCATGATGCAATCATCCAATTGAAAGTACCGATTCTTGGAAAGTATTACTATCCACATGGTGTAGAGTATGGAGAAGATGAAAATTTTCCAAATGCATTAGTAAACAAGTGCAAAGAAATATTACTGGCAGTCAAAGAAGAACTGGAACCGCTGGCACTAGCTATAGAATCCTAAAGGGTAACAAAGGATCGCCTTACCAATAAACGGTAGCGATCCTTTGTTTAAAACCCAAGAATTGCTTTTATTAATGATGTTGTTTCTCCTCCGGGGTAAAGAACATATAGAAGAATATAAACAACTACACCGGTTATGGCAGTGAAAAACCAAACAATACTTGTTATCGGACCTAACTTTCGATGCTTGTCCAAAATTTTCTTCCACCCAAGCCATATCGTACGAATACCAAGGATGGCACCAATTGTAGCCAATATAATATGAAATATCAAGAAAATCGTATAATAAATTTTTATATGTTCCGGTCCCCCAAAAGAGGTGTTACCGATAAAAACGGTACGGCTCGCATAAATAGTGAAAAAAAGAACCGCGAATACCGCCGCTGTAATCATCATCTTTTGATGAAGATTAATTTTTCTTTGTTTGATAAAATACCAGCCAATCGCGACAAAAATCGCACTGATTACAATACATAAAGTACTTAAAGTCGGTAAAAATGCAAGATGTCCCATAATCATACCTCATTACTAAACGAATTTTTGACAGATTCTAAACTAAAAATTTACTTATGGACCATTACCGGGGATCGGAAAAGAATCGGTTTCTTCTTGTTCTCTTTTGTACCAATCCATCATAATTCGATATAAAATCACGCCATAAATGATTTCCTGTAATATTTTCATAACTACTCCGCCGGTTTGCTGATCATACTGTGCCGACATTAGATTGAACATCTCCGGACCAGATAATTGCAAAGTTGAGATAACATCTGCCGGTACACATAAATGCAGCGACTGCACCCAAGCTTCTATATTCGTATACGTTTCATACATGGGCGTATGATTAAAAATAATCAAGGCACATGCCGGAGTAATTAATATACTGTCTGCAAATAAATAGCCGACCTTTTTCAAACCAGATAAACGTTTCTCCGTTTCAACTTTATTGATGAGCGGCCACCACATGAAAATGGCAAATAGAAATAAAATGCTTGTATACAGAGCATGGTACCATATATTCGTTTTCACTTGATCGAATATTAGTGGTATATGGTAAAAAGAGAACATGCCGTTGAAAACAATCAAGGCAATCAACGGTCTCGTAAAAAAGGCAAAAACTTTGTTAATTACCGGTAGAGAGAGCAGTTTTTTCCACATCCATACCGGAACACTTGTAATAATAAGTTGCGGAATCAGCAAATATAAAAAAGCCATTTGTATCATATGAAAGGTAAACATAAGATGACCGAGTAGATCAATCGGAGACCCTTTAATGATATATAAAAATAGCATGGTAAAAATAAACAGAGTGCCTTCTTTTTTCGTTAATAATTCCGAACCTTCAAACCGGTGGCGTTGTTTTTTGGCAACATAAAAAAATATAAGTGTCAAGACCAAGAGAAACAAAAAGAAATAAGGACTCCATAATGCCCGAAAACCAAACTGCTCTAGTCTAAACAACTGCCTACACCTCGATCGATCGCTACCCTTTTATATATTATAACTTTATTCATTTACAGTAGCGAATAATTGAATTTGACAACTTTATGACATAAATGTGATTCTTCAAATTTTAATATTATTTTTAAGAAAAGCGCAGAGCGCCCGCTAAGCGACGTACAAACTGGAGCGCCCCGCAATGAGAACAGATTTGCTTCCCCGAATAGGCATCGCACGAAGAAAATGCGAATGCATTTTCGAGGAAAAGGAAACACGGCGAGGGACGAGCCGATGTTGACTTATCGTAGTGGAGGGGAGTGAAGTTTGCTAGTCGCTGGCGCTTGGAGCTAGACAATAAAACTAATCCCAAGTTATTTACTTGTATTTTTATACTTTCTTATTCTGTTAGAAAGGCTTTGAGTTGGACAATAAAACCTTAATCAAAGGTTTCCACCAATTTTTTTACTTTTATTCTGTGGAAAAAGGGGAGGTCATTGACGAAATAAATCCATTCCACATTTTTTTCTAACCTTTTTTATCAGAAATCCAATTGTGGTGTCCATGGATATTATAGTCTTGACCATCCCCTTATATTTTTTACCACCAAATAATTGTTACAAAAGCCAATACAGTGACAAAAGCAATGATCACGGCCGAATACATAAAGAACATCGGTAACTCGTGTCCTTTTTGACTTGCGTGCATGAAATAATAAAGCTGAAAACCAACTTGAATAACCGCCAACAGCAAAATAAACGGAATAATAAATTTGACTGAAAAATCACCGGTTCCGACGGCAATAAATGCAACAATCGTTAAAAATATCATCAATGCAAAAGTAATAACTTGAACCTGCATTTCCTTGGCGCTTTTTTTTCTACGATAGTCATGGTGTGCACGAAGATTTGGATTTTTCGCTTGTTCATTTTCCATGTTCATCCCACCTTACCTATCAAATAAACAACTGTAAAGATGAAAACCCATACGACGTCGATAAAATGCCAATACAAACTGGCTACGTAATATTTTGGTGCATTATATAAGTTTAATCCCCGTTTGGCATTTCGAACTAACAAAGCAATTATCCAACATAAACCAAATGTAACGTGTGCTCCGTGTGTTCCAACCAACGTATAATAAGCTGAACTAAAGGCACTTGAGCCAAAAGTAAAATGATATTCATGAACATAGTGAGTAAACTCATAAATTTCTAAAGCCAAAAAGCCGGCACCTAATAAGACCGTAATGACAAACCAAGATTGCATTTTTTTAAAATGATAATTTCGCATATGATAAATGGCATAAACGCTCGTAATTGAACTTGTCAATAAAATCATTGTCATGGCAAAAACTAAAGGCAAGTTAAATAGATCTTTCGCCAGTGGATGAGAGCTGTCGGGTACTGAATCCTTTAACGCCAAATAAGTAGCGAAGAGGGAAGCGAATAAAACCGTTTCCCCCGCCAGAAAAAGCCAAAAACCGAGGAATTTGTTTTTTCCTTCTAATGTTTGGGTTTCAGGATGATCCGGCCAATTCAAAGGCGTATATCTTTCTTCTGCATTCATCCCACTTTCCCCCCTTTATCATCTTCCAACAAGTCTTCTTTATGAATATGATAGCCGAAATCGTCTCGTAACGAACGAATTAACATGGAACCAAACGTGATACCTAAGCCAATAATCAATACCGGTAATCCCCAACTTTTCCCGTCGCCAACCGAATTTAACGGATTGTACATAGCACCAAAAGCGGCTACAAACAATCCAAGACTGATGAAAAATGGAATTATCGAATTATTTGGCATGTGGATATCTCCTAATGGTTCAGCAGGAGTTAATTCCTTTTTGCCCTCCATTTTCTCCAACCACCATGTATCTAAACCTCTTACTAACGGTGTTTGTTTAAAATTGTAGAAAGGCGGCGGTGAAGCAATGGCCCATTCCATAGTTCGCCCGTCTTCCCACGGATCAGCACCCACCTTTTTATTTCTAATTGAAGTTATTACAACATTAAATAATAAAATAATTACCGCAACAGCCATAAGCATAGCACCAATTGAACTAATTAAGTTTCCAAGTTCAAGTCCCTGTCCGGGTAAAAATGTTGCAACTCTTCGCGGCATTCCCATTAAACCGAGAAAATGTTGGATAAAAAACGTACAATGGAAGCCAATGAAAAATAAAGTGAAAGTAACATATCCCATTTTTTCGCTTAGTTTTGTTCCAAACATCTTTGGCCAATAAAAATGAGTCGCTGCCAAAATTCCGAATACAACACCGCCTATAATGACATAGTGGAAGTGTGCAACAATAAAGTACGTATCATGTAATTGATAATCGAGAGGTGCCACTGCCTGCATGACCCCGGTAACCCCACCGATAACAAAGCTGGGAATGAAGCCAAGTGCATACAACATTGGCACAGTAATTTTAATACTGCCACCCCACATCGTTAATAACCAGTTAAAGATTTTAATCCCGGTTGGAACTGCAATGGCCATTGTCGCAATAGCAAAAATCGCATTGGCAACATTTCCTAACCCGGTTGTAAACATATGGTGTGCCCAAACCATGAACCCTAAAAATCCGATTAAAACAGTCGCAAACACCATGGATGAATAGCCAAATAAACGTTTCCTTGAGAATGTTGGAATAATTTCAGAGAATATGCCAAAGGCCGGTAAAACTAAAATATACACTTCCGGGTGTCCGAAAATCCAAAAGAAATGCTCCCAGATAATTGTATTTCCACCCATCGTAACATCAAAGAAGTTACTGCCAAACAAACGATCAAACATTAATAAGAATACACCGATTGTCAACGGCGGAAATGCTAAAAGGATAAGTGCTGATGCAATAAATGTCGTCCAAGTAAATAACGGCATTCGCATAAATGACATTCCCGGTGCCCGCATATTAATAATTGTCGCCAGAAAGTTAATTCCGGATATTAGCGTGCCAAAACCGGATATTTGTAAACCTAATGTATAGAAGTCAATGCCATGCCCTTCTGATCGTAGCGATAACGAGGCATACGATGTCCACCCCGCATCAGGAGCACCACCCAAAAACCAGGAAAGATTTAAAAACATACCCCCAAAGAAAAACAACCAAAAGCCAAGTGCATTCAAAAACGGAAATGCAACATCTCGTGCACCGATTTGTATTGGAACCACCGCATTCATAAATGCAAATAATATTGGCATGGCCGCAAGAAAAATCATCGTCGTTCCGTGCATTGTCATGATTTCATTAAATAATTGTTCGTTAACAAAATTATTATTTGGTTTCATTAATTGAATACGGATGAACAGTGCCTCTATTCCACCGAGCAGGAAAAAGAAACCACCTGTACCTAAATAAAGATGTGCAATCTTTTTATGATCGACAGTTGTTAAATATTCCCAAACAGAGGCGCCTAACCCCTTTTTCACTGCGACGCTACTCACGGTTCTACCTCCCTTTTATTCCCCTTTATTATTCTTGTACTTTTAAACCCATTAAATATTCTGCTAAAGCATCCAATTCTTCCTCAGATAAATTTGCCTCTTTATACATTTGATTGCCCGGTTTAAATTTTTCCGGGTTTTGAATCCATGCCTTTAAATTTTCCTCGTTATATTCTAATATACCGGCTACTCTTGTACGGTTACCGAAATCAGCCAGATTTGGCGCTGTCCGAGCTGTTTCCGGTCTTGCATCATTGGCGGTTACAGCATGGCATGCTATACAATTATTCGCTTGAAATACTTCTTGACCTTGTTTAGCCAGATCACTTGTTGGCTGTACTTCTTCTTTATTCTTTTGCATAGCAGTTGCCCACTGATTAAATTCATTACGTGAAACCGCTTTTACTTTAAAGTCCATATAAGCATGTGACGGGCCGCATAACTCCGCACATTTCCCATAAAATAAATTTCCTGCTTCGTCCGCTTTCTCTTTATCAAAAACTAAATAGAACTTATTTTCATTATCTGTATTTGTATCCATCTTTCCGCCTGCAGCAGGAACCCAAAACGAGTGTTTTACATCAGATGCTTTTAAATTGAAGTATACTTTTTCATCTGTAGGTACAACTAAATCTTGAGAAGTGATAATGCCTAGGTCCGGATACTCGAATTCCCACCAATATAAGTTGGCTCGCACATTTACAACTAAAGCTTCACGGTTTCCATCTTTATCCACTTTATCCATATCCTTTACATCGCCCAACTTAAAAGTAGCGGCAATGGTAGGAACGGAAAGAGATAAAAGTAAAAGAATAGGAATCACTGTCCAAATAATTTCCAGCTTGTGACTACCTTCGACTTGTTTCGGTATTTTATTTTCTTCCCCTTTTTTCCTTCTAAAACGAAAAAGTACAATCAAATAAATAATGACAACCACTAAAATGACTAAAACCATTATAGAAGTACTGATAAACAACAAAGTCAATTGTGTTTCAGCAACTTCCCCGGCAGGTTTTAATGTTGATAAAAACGGTTCGCCACACCCCGCCAAAACCAGCGTCAATAGAAGGAATAAGAAACTCAGACGCCCAAATTTCATCCCCAATCAATCCCCTCTTTCTTTAAATTAAAATAATTACACTTAAAATTTAAAAGAATAGTACTGGTATTGATATAATACCTTTTTATCATAAACACGATATTAATCGTGTTTATTGTAGTTATGTAAAGTGTAAGGGAATGATCCCCCTTACACCTGGGTCACATTTATAATAATGTAGCTATGACCATGGCAACAAATAAAATGGTTAAATAATTTAACGAGTAGACAAACATTTTTGTTGCCCATTTCATATCGTCTTGTTTTTTGTACCCGGTTAGTCCAAGCACAATCCAACCGATGTTTAAAATGGTTGCCAATATGACAAACGGGATGCCGAGAGAGAGTAAATAAAACGGCAAAGGTAATAAACAAAAAATCCAAATCATGATTTGCCTTTTTGTCACTTGAAAACCATACACAACCGGAAGCATTGGAATACCGGCATCACGGTAATCATCCGTTCTTCGCATGGCCAACGCCAAAAAATGCGGTGGCTGCCATAAAAACATGATTAGAAACAACACCCAACTGACAATATGAAGATTGCCATCAATTGCAGCCCAACCAATTAACGGCGGAACGGCTCCGGAAAAACTCCCGATGACCGTATTCAGCGTATACCTCCGCTTTGACCATAGTGAATATAATACAACATATATAAATGAACCAAAGGCTCCGATTAAGCCGGCTGTTACGGTTGTTTGAAACAGAAATAGTTCACCTAGTGTCACGAACAAAAGCCCGATGGTCAATGCAAAATTTGATGAAAAATGGCCGTTCACTGTTGGACGTGATTTTGTTCGGTCCATTTTTCCATCAATATCTCGGTCAATATAATTGTTTAATGCACAAGAACCGGCAATGACAAGCCAAGTACCTATGATTGCCAAAATCACTTTATCTAAATGATCAAAAAAACCAAGACCATTATAAAAAAGTGCCAGCCAAATTCCCGTAAAGGCCGTGATTATATTTGAATTAATAATCCCGATTTTAATTAATGCTAAAAAGTCTTTAACTAAAGTCGATTTAGACTCTTTACCATTCACATCTTCATTTTGAAATTCAGGCTGGATTACTTTTGTATCTCCCACATGAAACGCCCTCCTTCCTTTTAACGTGGAAACATTCCCTGACACTACTATATATGATTTATAAATAGATTTCTATTATTTCACTTTGATAAATTACGATTATTATGTTGTAAATGGTTCAAATACACTTTATCTTATATTTAATCATAAGTAGCGAAATTTTGTGAACATATTTCAAAAAATATGTGACAAATGTGTGACATTTTGTATATAGGACTATTTTACGCAGTATTTTTCAACAAAATCATGTATAATTTTTATAATTATTTATATTTTTATGGAGTAGGTGAGTCTTTTGCAGCGTCGAATTAAACGTCTTGCCATCTTTTCAACACTGGGTATGTTGTTATTACTGCTTGGTGGTGCGCTGGTTACGAAAACCGGATCAGGGGATGGTTGCGGCAGTTCATGGCCGCTTTGTCATGGTCAATTTATACCTAATGAAATCAATGCTGAATTATTAATTGAATTTTCTCACCGACTTGTAACCGGTATTGTTTCCATCTTAGTCCTCATATTAGTTGTATTGACATGGAAACATATGCCAAACATTCCGGAAAGAAAATTTTTATCGATTTTAGCAATCGCTTTCATCCTCATTCAAAGTTTTATCGGGGCTTTGACGGTTTTGTTTGGACAATCCGATTTCTTTTTAGCCTTACACTTTGGTATTTCACTGATTTCATTTGCCGGCGTCCTCCTATTAACTTTACTAATCTTTGAAGTTGATAAAAAGTTTTCTGTCCAATCCGTACATTTCGATCGTCGGTTGAAACGTCATACCATTGGAGTTACCGTTTATAGTCTGGTTGTTATTTATTCCGGTGCACTTGTTCGACATATGGAAGCAAGTTTGATTTGTCCAAGTTGGCCTTTATGTAACAATTCTGTTGTCGGCCTTCCGCAAAACTTATATGAATGGGCGCAAATGGGGCATCGATTAGCGGCAGGGGTCTTGTTTTTATGGATTTTTTACATAATGATTTTATCTATTAAACATTACCGCAATCAACCAGTCCTTTATTACGGATGGGTGTTAGCCTTTATACTTGTTTTACTGCAAGCAACGACCGGTGCATTAACTATATTTACACAATTAAATTTATTTATTGCTCTATTGCATACATTATTTATTTCCTGCTTATTTGGTCTATTAAGTTTTATGAATTTTCTTGTTTACCGTATCCATCAAAATAATAGCCGTCATGCAACTAGACCAATCGACTTTAATTATAAAGTTGATTAAGAAAAGCGCAGGACTCCCTGCGCTTTTCTTACTTTCCTAATACAATTAATAAATCACCTTGTTTGATTGAATCGCGATCTTGTACACACACCTCTTCAACCGTACCGGAAAACGGTGCCTGGACAGTTGTTTCCATTTTCATTGCTTCAGTAATAAGCAAATGTTCGCCTTTTTTCACTTTCTTTCCTTTTTCAACCAGAACTTTCACAATTGTTCCCGGCATCGTGGCACCGATATGATTTTCATTTTTCGGATCCGCTTTTCTCCGTTCGACAATATCTCCCTTAACACTTTCATCACGGATAGTAACCTCACGCGGCTGACCATTCAATTCAAAGTAAACAATCCGTGTTCCATCCCGTTGTACCTGGCCGACAGAAACAAGTTTGACAAAAAGCGTTTTTCCTTTTTCTATTTCGATTTCCAATTCTTCGCCAATTCTCATACCATAAAAGAATGTGGGCGTATCAATACAAGAAACATCTCCATATCGATGGTGACTTTTTACATAATCAAGAAAAACCTTTGGATAGAGTGCATAGCCTAATACATCATACTCAGTCGGTTTTGCTTTCATTTCGGCGAATAGTTCTTCTTTCAATTGATTGAAATTAACCGGTTCCAACAATTCACCTGCACGTACGCTTAGCGGTTTTCTGTCTTTTAAGATAACTTCTTGTAATTCTTTTGGAAAACCACCATAAGGAATACCGATATATCCTTGAAAAAATTCAATGACCGAATCGGGAAAATCAATCGTTCTTCCTTTTGTAAAAATATCCTCTTCCGTCAATTCATTTTGGACCATAAATAGTGCCATATCACCGACAACTTTTGAAGACGGGGTAACTTTCACAATATCACCAAACAGGAAGTTTACCCTTCTGTACATCTGTTTCACTTCTTCCCAACGGTCAATCAATCCGACTGCTTTTGCCTGCTGTTGCAAGTTACTGTATTGTCCGCCTGGCATTTCATGTTCATAAACTTCCGGATGTGGTGCATTCATCCCGCTCTCGAAGCTTTGATAATACTTCCGAATATCTTCCCAATATTTGCCTAACTCATTTAAGCCTTGAATGGATACGGTTGGTTTTCTTTTATTCCCCTCAAGGGCGTATACTAAAGAATTGGCACTTGGTTGGCTAGTGAAGCCGGCCATTGAACTAATCGCCGTATCGACAACATCAACACCTGCTTCGATGGCTTTTGCATAGGTAAAGATACCATTTCCGCTTGTATCATGTGTATGAAGATGGATCGGTATATCAATATGACTCTTCAATTCGGAAATGAGCTCATATGCAGAATCCGGCTTTAACAGTCCGGCCATATCCTTAATCGCCAATATATGGGCTCCTTGTTGTTCAAGCTCCTTCGCCAAATCTAAATAATACTTTAAATTATATTTTGAACGGCTCGGATCATGGATATCTCCTGTATAGCAAATAGCAGCTTCGGCAATTTTTCCGACATCACGGACTGACTGAATGGCGATTTCCATCCCTTTCACCCAGTTTAAGCTGTCGAAAATCCGGAACACATCAATACCGGCATGCGCAGATACTTTTACAAATTCCTCTATAACATTATCCGGATAGTTTTTATAACCGACTGCATTAGATCCTCTGAATAACATTTGAAATAAAATGTTCGGAACTTTTTCTCTCAGTTTACGTAATCTTTCCCATGGATCTTCTTTTAAGAAACGATAGCTGACATCAAACGTAGCACCGCCCCACATTTCCAATGAAAACAAGTCCGGTAACAAGCTTTGCGTCGGTTCCGCAATTTTTACCATATCATATGTTCTTAGTCTTGTTGCAAGAAGTGACTGATGGGCATCCCGAAATGTCGTATCTGTTAAAAGAACCTTATCTTGATTTTTCAGCCATTTAACTAAACCGTCCGGACCGTATTGATCAAGAATTTGTTTCGTCCCTTGGATTGGTTGCTCAAGATTTTTAACTTCAGGGATTCTAGGTGCTGTAAAAATAGGTTTCTTCCCTTTTCCGATTCCGGGAAAGCCATTCACTGTAACATCACCAATGTAGGTTAGCAGTTTGGTACCCCTGTCTTTCGCAATCGGAAATTGAAATAATTCAGGCGTTGTATCAATGAATGATGTATCATATTCACCGTTTAAAAATTTCGGGTGCTTCATAACATTAATTAAAAAAGCAATATTTGTTTTGATGCCACGAATACGAAATTCCCGCAAATTTCGTTCCATCTTTGCAGCTGCTTTTTCGAATGTGAAACCCCAAGTCGAGACTTTTACAAGTAACGAATCATAATAAGGTGAAATGATCGCCCCCTGGAAAGCATTTCCCGCATCAAGGCGAACACCGAATCCGCCGCTCGAACGATAGACTGTAATCTTTCCAGTATCCGGCAAAAAATGATTAAGCGGATCTTCTGTTGTAATCCGACACTGAATGGCATATCCATTCGTTTGAATCGCTTCCTGTTGAGGAATGGCCATCATATCCCCATGTAGGGCATGTCCTTCCGCAATCAAAATTTGTGATTGGACAATATCTACACCCGTTATCATTTCCGTGATTGTATGTTCAACTTGAATACGGGGATTTACTTCAATAAAATAAAAACGACCTTCGGATACGAGAAATTCCACTGTTCCGGCATTAATGTACTTGGCATCTCTCATAAGTCGAACAGCTGCATCACAGATCTCATCACGCAATTTTTTGCTTAATGATACCGATGGAGCAATTTCTACCACCTTTTGATGACGTCGTTGAACGGAGCAATCCCTTTCATAAAGATGGATAATATTTCCTTTTGTATCAGCCAATATTTGAACTTCTATATGTTTTGGATTGATAATAAATTTCTCAACATATACTTCATCACTACCGAATGATGTTTTTGCTTCCGATTTTGCCCTCTGGAAATTTTCGGAAAGTTCATTTTCTGTTTGGACGATGCGCATCCCTTTACCGCCGCCGCCCATCGCAGCTTTAATAATAATCGGGAACCCATGTTCTTGGGCAAATTGGCGAATATCGTCTTCAGTTGCAACTTCTCTCCCCGGAACAACAGGAATATTCGCCTTCTGAGCAGCAAGTCGGGCTTTTACTTTATCCCCAAAAATGTCCAAGTGCTCACTTTTCGGACCGACAAAGATAATCCCCTCTTCTTGACATCTTCGGGCAAATTCGATATTTTCCGAAAGAAATCCATAACCCGGATGGATCGCGTCCACCTCATTTTGTTTGGCAATACGGATGATTCCTTCAATATCCAGATAGGCATCAATCGGTTTTTTCCCTTCCCCGACCAAATAGGCTTCGTCTGCTTTATAACGGTGATACGACCCTGCATCTTCTTTTGAATAAATTGCCACCGTCCGTATTCCTAACTCGGTACAGGCTCGAAAAATTCGAATGGCAATTTCACCTCGATTGGCTACGAGTAATTTTCTGATTTTGACCATTAATTCCCACCTCATTCTCTCTTGCTTTAAAAATGAAAAGTAATCAAATTAAGAAAACTAATTTTAGATAAAGTTGGTAGACCAATAGTGTTAACCCTACCAGTTTTTTATATTCATATATAATACCACAAAATGTTTGGGAAAAAATATAAATTTATTAAATAATTATCTTGATTTTTTATTTTCAATCGTGCTTTTATTATTTCGTTCATGCTCGAGATTGGCGTAACTTGATATATTCATCAATAATCCCAGGGAAAGTGACAAAATAAAAAGAGAGGAACCCCCGTAACTAATAAACGGTAACGTGACCCCCGTAATGGGAATCATCCCCGAAACGCCACCGAGATTAATGAACATTTGAATCCCGATCATTCCGGATATTCCAAAAGCCAATAAACTTCCAAAAGGATCTTTCGATTTCATGCCAATATAAAAACCTTTTAATATCAGGTACCCTAAGCTTAAAATAACAAAAACAACACCAAAAACGCCCAGTTCTTCGGCAATAATAGCCATTATAAAATCCGTGTGTGCTTCCGGTAAAAATCCTAATTTTTGAATGCTTTTTCCTAAACCGACGCCACTCCAACCGCCGGATCCAAGGGCCAAATAAGAGTTGACTAATTGCAATCCTTCATCTACTTCATACTTAAAAGGGTCTCGAAAACTATATAAACGACCCATTCGCTCCTCTGTAAATATATCATCATGCTTCCATAAAATAAGCGGTGAAAAAACAGCAATAAAGATAGCACCTAGTAACAGCAGACGTCCTAGATTTTTCCAATTCATACCCGAACAAAATACAATGAGCATGCCCGTTGAAAAAACAATGGCTGCCGTACCAAGGTCAGGCTGCAACACAATTAAAAATGTAACAAACACTAGAAAAACTATCGGGGGGATGACTCCTTTATTAAAATCATTTATGTATGGTTGCTTTTTGGCATAAACAGCCGATAAATAGATTATTGTTCCTAATTTGACAAATTCGGCCGGCTGAATGTTCCTAACGCCAACTCTCAACCAACTGGTTGCATTATTGACATTACTCCCCATAAAAAGGACGAACATCAGGACAACGATAGAACCAAAAAAGATCAATTGAATAAAACCAGTTGATTTTAATTTTTTGTAAGGAATGATTGCCGCAAATACAAAAGCGACAATAGCAATCAATAAATTAATTAGTTGGCGATAAAAAAAATACGTACTGCTCAGATCATAGAGCTGAATGGCAGTAACCATACTGGCGCTATATACCATGATCAATCCAAAAATGCTGACAAGTAAATAAACAACAAGGATGGAGTAATCATATGACTTCAATCTTTTTTTTAGCATACTTTCTCTTCCAATCTTTTAAATGAATATTCTATCCTTTTGTTATGTCTTGTTCCATTCATAAAGACACTTTATTGACTAAAGAATATATTTATTTTAACAGTTTATCTGAAAAAGGCGAATTGCCTGGGAGCGAACTGTAATACTTGTCCAAAGGTTTTATCCAGTATTTTTATACTTATCCTATAAAAAAACCCAAACAATTGGCCGTTCAACTGTTTGAGCTATGAATCGTTATTACTTTTTCAACGAAGCTTCATGCAAAGCAGATAGTTTCCGTTCAACTGAATCTAATAAGTTCTTACCATCTTGTTCATCGACGAGCCCGAGTTTTACGGCAAAATCTATTTGACGGGAAAGACCAAACATTTGCGTATCTAATACTTCTTCATATAATGGGCATTGGGGCATCGTTAAGTGATCCATTTGAACTTGGATAAGCTTAATAATCTTATCCGCATACGATTGCAACAAAAGATAGGCTTTCTCCCGATGATCTAATTTCATTTCAGACGCCACCATCATTCCCCCCTTACAAGAAAACCATTCTTGTTAAAATTCTACCTTCTAAACAAGAAAAATGCAAGGAAAACAAGAGATGTTGAAACTTTTAAAAGCGCCAATAATCTTCTACACCTAACAAATAAAATCATACTATGTGACAACTTTTCTTTTCATCGGTATACTTTAAACGAAGACCATTTTGATGAAATTATTTTTGAGTGAAGGAGCGACAGCATTGGGACAAATTATTGAAATTAAAGGAAAAGTAAAGTTTAAAATTACCTTAGATCCGGGCGTATGGATTTTTGACGATCGCCGCATTGATTTAGATACATATTTTGCGGGAAAAAACAGAAATGAATCAGATATTCCATATGAAGAAAAACTATCCCATTATTGGGACCGGGAGATCAGGGAAGGCTCTGTATCACCACCAACTTTAAAAACAGAAAAAAAATATGAAAAGGAAAAATTGCTAACAGGGACATTTGGAATTATTTTTGAACCATTTCTCAATAATGCCGAGCCATTACCGGAAGCGACAAAATTAGTCATTGAAACAAAAAATGACAAAGTGACGATTCCACTTAATGAAGCAAAAGATCTCATCTTTAAATTTTCTGAAAATGGAAGCCCTTTAAAAGCAAATGGACCCGTTCACATTTTATTCAAAGACGGATCAAATTTGGACAATCCTATTACAGATGTTCTTGCGTTAATCATTGAATAAAATGATTATCCTCTATCATTTCGTTGTTCATGTATAAAAAAATACGTTTTGACAAATTATACTAAATAAAGTGAAACCCAATCAGAAGTTAAAACGTATTAGTCGGAAAATTTTCAGATTGCATGGAAGCGTTCCGGAGAAATCCGGATTTGCATTCTCCCGCTTAGAAAAGACAACAATGACTTGATAGAGGTGACATTATGAAAAAAATAATCATATTTATTATTTGTTTATTTTCTGTATTTCAATTAAGTGGATGCCGTCAAAATAATGGGGTAACAGATACCTCCGATAATAATCGCAGTCAATATATGAACGTTAAAAATTCGAGTATAAATGAAGTAAGGAAGGAAGACAGTGAAGAAATATCCAACCATTTGGCAAATTTAGCGGCAGATGTCCCCAATGTAAATAATGCGACAGCGGTAGCACTTGGGAAATTTGCTGTCGTTGGAATTGACGTTGACAAAGATTTAGATCGTTCGAAAGTGGGTTCGATAAAATATTCTGTTGCTGAAGCACTAAAAAAGGATCCTTATGGTGCTAATGCGGTTGTCGTTGCTGATCCGGATTTTTTTGCCCGCATCGATGAAATTAGAAATGATATTCAAGATGGAAGGCCCGTTCAAGGTGTCCTAAATGAATTATCTGATATTGTTGGCCGTCTTATGCCGGAAGTGCCGGGAGACCTACAGGATCCGAGCATCGAAAATCGTACCGAAGAACCGAAACAAGAAACGGATGGACAAAAAGATGCAAAAAAACTTAACAATCAGCAAAACAAACAATCAAATCATTATAAAGATAATAACCAATGATTGGAGATGTATTACACTAAAAACCGGGACAGGCCTATCCCGGTTTTCTTGAAATATTTTTAAACTTTTTCCCAGTCCTCACCATTCATCATCTCTATGAACAGATCGGTACAACCTAAATTTTCCGGTTGCTATTCTCGCTTCCGTACGCTCTTTAATTCGATCATGACATGCCTGACACATATATGTATGGAACGGACGATTTCTCAATTTTTTTGCAAGTGGTAATTCGTCATCAATTTCCTCGATTTTATCGCATATCACACATTGTACTTTCATTGCTTCCTCCAAAACAATACGCTTTTTCAGTATAAAACCATTATACCATACCATTTTGAACCGTATCCAAATATCAAGAGTCAAACATCATTATTATTGAACAGCTTTATTTTGGTCAAACTTCCTGCGAACTCGATAAATAGTTAAAACTAGGCAAATGACTACTAAACCTTCTGCTACAGGTAAAAATGTACCTAAAAAGCTCAAAATCGTACAGCCTAACAATAGAAAAGCGTAAATGATTAAAGACTTTAATAATGGCAATTTTTGGGCAAAACCAAGTTTATAAGCGGCAATGCTTAAAAGTACAATGGTACTGTAAAGAAGCCACATACCTATTTCCGGATTTTCATCAACTTTGTATAATGCCGCAAAAAAAGAAAGACGATTCTCTAACAACCCCATTCCCCCCAAAACAACAGCTTAGTTTTGCAAATTGTATTATTTCTATTATCATACACGACACAGACAGATTTGTAAAAAAACTCTTTTCTATTCTATAAAATGTATGAAGAAAGAAAACTCGGGTATCCGAGTTTTCTTTCTTCATTACTCTGCTTTTTTCTTTCTGGCTGTTTTTTCGCGTAATGACTTATCCAATATTTTTTTCCGCATGCGAATCGATTCCGGAGTTACTTCTACATATTCATCTTCATCAATATATTGCAGGGCTTCTTCCAAAGAAAATGAACGCGGTTTTTTAATAACTGCCGTTTGGTCTTTTGTTGCTGAACGAACATTAGTTTGATGTTTTGTTTTACAAATATTTACTGTAATATCATTTTCTCTATTATGTTCGCCGACAATCATTCCACCGTAAACTTCTGTTCCCGGTTCAACAAAAATTACCCCGCGGTCTTCCACTTGCATGATACCGTAAGTCGAAGCAACACCGGTCTCCATTGAGACAAGAACACCGCGAATCCGTCCGCCAACTTGACCAGACAGTTTTGGCAAATATTTTTCAAAAGAGTGGTTATAAATTCCATACCCTTTTGTTAATGTTAATAATTCTGTATTATAACCAATTAAGCCACGAGAAGGAACAAGGAAAATGAGGCGAACTTGACCCTTTCCGTTATTGCTCATATCAATCATATCGCCTTTTCTTCTTCCTAACGATTCCAAAACGGCACCTACATATTCTTCAGGTGTGTCAATAACGACTCTTTCAAATGGTTCACAAATTTTGCCGTCGATTTCCTTTAAAATGACTTCCGGTTTGGATACTTGCAATTCATAGCCTTCTCTTCTCATCGTTTCGATTAAAATTGACAGATGCAATTCCCCACGACCGGAAACAACCCAGGAATCAGCGGAATCAGTTGGATCGACACGAAGACTAACATCGGTATGCAATTCCGTTTTTAGTCTCTCTTCTATTTTTCTTGCCGTAACCCATTTTCCTTCCCGTCCGGCAAAAGGGCTATTATTAACAAGAAAGGTCATTTTTAAAGTAGGTTCATCAATACGAAGCGGTGGTAATGCTTCTTGGAAATCAATCGGACAAATTGTTTCACCAACGTTTATATCTTCCATTCCTGATACGGCAACAAGATCACCGGCATTTGCTTCGTTTATTTCAACCCGTTTCAATCCTAAAAACCCAAACATTTTCGTAACCCGAAATTGTTTCACATTTCCATCAAGCTTCATCACTGCCACTTGTTCACCGACTCGCATTGTTCCACGAAATACCCGACCAATACCGATACGACCGACATATTCATTATAATCAAGGAGGGCCACTTGCATTTGTAACGGTTCTTCGCGATTATCAACAGGTGCAGGAATTTTTTCTAAAATCGTATCGAATAAGACTTGCATATTTTCATCCTGTTTTGCCGGGTCCGGATCCACGCTTGCGGTACCGTTAATCGCTGAACAATAAACAACTGGAAAATCCAACTGATCATCATCCGCATCTAATTCAATGAATAAATCTAATACTTCATCTACCACTTCTTCCGGTCTTGCAAAATCACGGTCAATTTTGTTAACGACGACAATCGGTGTTAAATGTTGTTCGAGTGCTTTTTTTAAAACAAATCGTGTTTGCGGCATACATCCTTCATAAGCATCAACAACTAACAACACACCATCGACCAGTTTCATAATTCGCTCAACTTCCCCACTGAAATCGGCGTGTCCCGGTGTGTCCAAAATATTAATTTTTACATCTTTATATTGTACAGCGGTATTTTTTGCTAAGATTGTAATTCCTCTTTCCCGTTCCAGGTCATTGGAATCCATGGCCCGTTCTTGAACATACTCATTAGCACGAAAAATACCGGATTGTTTCAATAATTGATCGACCAAAGTCGTTTTCCCATGGTCAACATGGGCAATGATCGCTATATTTCTAATATCTTCCCTTACTTTCATACTTTCTCCTGCTTTCTTTTCGAAAATCAACCTTTCTATTATAACACAACTGACCATCATTGTGGAAAAAAATTAAATCATCTAGTAAAATAAAAGCATATAGACATTTTATATTTTTTACAATTTGCCGGGAAATATATGATGATTTTTAACAAAAAGGATGGGATAATTTGAAAAAGATTCAGTGGAATTTTCTCCTTTATTCTTTCTTAGCAGTTGCAGCGATGATCGGTATCGGTATTTCCGTTTCATTTCAAAGCATAACGCTAATTTTTACATTCATTGTACTCTTAATTTTGATTATGGGCTTTGGGTTCCGTACGAAGAAAAAGATGAGAGAATCGGGGAAATTATAATCGATGGAAGGTATGCCGTTTGATTGTTTAGGCATACCTTTCGTTTTTTCGGAGCTTTAATTTTTTTCCACATAATTTTGCAGGTAATTATCCAAAATGACTTGGTGCAAGCCGGGCTTTGCCACAAATAGCGAACTTTTTTCCAAGAGTGACAGAGGTTCACCGTTTAATTTTGTTGCCTTTCCGCCTAATTCTTCCACAATGACCCAACCTGCCGCAAAATCCCACGGTGATAAATGCATGGCAATATAGGCATCCATCCAGCCGCAAGCAACATAACCCATTTCAAGAGCAGCTGAACCAAAGGATCTTGTTCCTCGTATGTCTTTTACAAGCCGTCTTAAATATTCCGGTTCAATACGTCGATTATTTGTTAGCCAGATAGGATTCATTCCCACAATTGCTTTTTCAATCGAAACTTCTTCTAATCTTGGTATCGGTTGGTCATTAAACAATGCACCTTTCCCTTTGACAGCTGAATAAAGTTCATCGTGGATAACATCGTAAATATACCCAAGCTGACCAACGCCATCTTCAAAAACGCCAATTGAAATGGTGAAATTTCGATGCATATGAACAAAATTCATCGTCCCGTCAATGGGATCGATAACCCAAATTACCCCTCTGACATCAGTAATTTCGTCACCGCCGCCTTCTTCCCCCAATATTCGATGACCCGGATAAGTTGAACGAATTTTTTCTATAAAAAATTGCTCGGTATCTTTGTCAACATTCGTAACTAAATCATTCGGATTCGATTTTGTTGATATTTGTAATTTATTTTGTAAAGAATGACGAATCCTTTCTCCCGCTTCTTGAATCCATATTTTTATTTCTCGATCTAATACTAACCAATCAATCATTGAGTTTGCCTCCAAATATTACTTTTTGTCCTTATTTTTTATTATCATACACCAAGTCGAAATGAAAAGTATCGCTTGCTTTATTTTTTGGAAAAAACAAGGGTACAATTGCTTACAGTTAAACTTTCCTGTTGAAATATGTTAAAATATCGTCAAAGTAAAAAATGCTTGCATAGGAGTTGTTATATATACAATGGAATTTACAGGATTTTCAGAAGAAGATTTTCAAGTCTTTTCGATTGCCGGATTGGATGAACGAATGACTGCGATTAAGGATCGAATTCAACCAAAGTTTCGAGAAATCGGTACATATTTAACGGCGGAATTATCTGCCATGGTTGGTAATGAAATGTTTTTACATATCGCAAAACATGCTAGACGGAAAGTCAACCCGCCAAAGGATACATGGCTTGCTATCGGACCGAATAAACGGGGCTACAAACAATTCCCCCATTTTCAAGTTGGCCTTTTTGATGATCATGTATTTCTCTGGCTTGCCTATATTTATGAAATACCCAACAAAGCACAAATAGCCGATAATCTGTTAAATCATATGAACGAGATGAAACAGCTTATCACGAATGACTTTGTCGTTTCCACGGATCATATGAATAAAAATGCCAATTCCATTCAAGAGATCGATTTGGAAGAAACATTATTGCGATTTAAGCAAGTAATAAAAGCTGAATTTCTACTAGGCAGAAATATTGCTAAAAATGATCCGATTTTAAAAGATGGTAAACGGTTTTTAGAATTAGCTACCTCAACTTTCAAAACTTTAGTACCGATTTATCAAATGTCCTTCCGGTAAAAGAACTTCCAATCAGTGGGCAATTCCACTGATTGGAATTCCGATTACCGTTTTACATTAAGGCAATTTAATGATTTCCGTATCCACGTTTGACTCTTTCAATTTTTTTACGGCATGATAAGCCGAATAACCGCTCACTTCTTCAAATTCTCGAAAAACCTTCTTTTCCTCGCCAATACCAGGAACCACTTGTTTAAACTTCCGATATTGTTCCATCAACCGTGTTCTTTCTATACCTTTATCATACACCTTTTCGATCGCTTCAAAAAATTGAACAACGGATATGATTTCTTCGGTTGTCCAATCCATGGAGATCGGATAGGAATATTCCATGTTTACCTCCAAATTATCGCCATTTTATACGAATTTTTTCAGCTTCGGTAATCATCCTGTGAAATAGTTCTTCCACTGAAGGGACATCTTTAATTAACCCCATCACTTGTCCTGCCCAAGCAAACCCTTCATTTATTTTTCCTTCATATATATATTTCTTATTCGTTTCTCCGGAAATATAATCCTTTAAATCTTCATAAGTCGCACGATTTTTTTCAAGTTCAAGAATTTTATCCGTCCAAGCGTTTCTAATAGCTCGAGCCGGTGCTCCCAATGACCGTTTAATGACCGTAGTTCCGGTTTCATCTCCGGTAATTAACGCTTGTTTATAGAGATCGTGTGCATGAACACACTCCTTCGTTGCAATAAAGCGGGTTCCCATTTCAATTCCTTCAGCGCCAAGACTTAAAGCCGCCATCAATCCCCTGCCATCTCCAATTCCCCCGGAGGCGATGACCGGTATCGAAACAGCATCGACAACTTGAGGTACAAGGACAAGCGTGGATACATCGTCTCTGCCCAGATGTCCCCCGCCTTCTTGGCCGACTACCATGACTGCATCTGCACCAAGCTGCTCGGCTTTTTGAGCTTGACGCTTTGACGCTACTAAGACTAATTTGATTATATCTTGGCCGACAAGTTTTTCAAAAAAAGGGGCCGGGTTTCCACCTGTTACGGATACAACAGGTACTTCTTCTTCAATGATTACTTGTAAAAAATCCTCATAAGGTCTCCCATGTTGACCGATTGCAAAATTAACCCCAAACGGACGACTTGTCAGCGATTTCAGCTTTCTTATTTCTTTTCGTAAATCATCAGGCTGTTTTAAACTCATTGCTGTAATTTGTCCTAATCCGCCTGCGTTAGATACGGCTGCCGCCAGTTCGCTGTACGCTAAGTAGGCAAGACCTCCTTGAATAATCGGGTATTGAATCTTTAATAATTTTGTTATCCGCGTTGACCAATCCAACTTGGACCCCCCTTTACAAATAAATCAGAAATCACAAGAAAATTATACCAGTTTTTACATTGGAAAAACCACTTTCCGAAAGTCACGAAAAGAAACACAATGGTAGACGAGGAATGTTAATGGTTGTTTTATTTTCTAGAACGGATGTTTTAGCAGATTCATAAAGAATATCTTCCAAAGAAATTCAGTGCAACTTTTTTAAAATTTTGGATCGCCTATTAACATAAAATAAGGGATACAATTAGTATGTATCCCCTTCAAGTAAACAAACAAATACCCCTTTTTTTATTCTTCATAATCATGATGATGTTCACAATCGCAAGTAGAACACTGTCCATATAGGACGGTAACTTTTTCATCCTCAAAATAATCTACTGTAGAATTGCAAACAGAACATACGATTTGACCCATTGTGATTCCCCTTTCAATTAATGTAACATAATAATCTAATGTGTTATACAATTTGTAGTTATATAATATATTATATTTCATTACCTGTCAATATATATTAATAAATTTTTAAATTTAACCGTATTGTGATATACATTTTTATTTTTTCTTATCATTACAGTTGTATGCTAGTAAAAATCGTTTAACTGAATAGAAACCAATATGAAATAAAGTTACTATGTAAATAAACCCTTTTTCATGATTGTTGCTATGTTGGTTCCTTAGTGTACAAAAAAATACCCCGAGCATATAGCCCGGAGTACTTTATCAGTAGATATTATTTTAAAATGTGGATAGGCGTACCTAAAGCAACTTCGGCAGCTTCCATGGCAATCTCGCCAAATGTTGGATGCGCATGGATCGTTAAGGCAATATCTTCAGCCGTTACACCCGTTTCAACAGCCAGACCGATTTCCGCAATTAAGTCGGAAGCATTTGGTCCGGCGATTTGACCGCCAATGACGACACCGTCTTCTTTACGTACGACTAATTGATAAAAGCCTTCCGTATTATTTAATGCTAATGAACGGCCCAATGCCGCATAAGGGAATTTACCTACCGTAACTTCAATGCCTTCTGCTTTGGCTTGCTCTGGCGTGTATCCTACAGTTGCAAGTTCAGGATCTGAGAAAACAACAGCAGGAATACCAAGATAATCAATTTCAGACGGTTGTCCAGCAATGGCTTCAGCAGCAATTTTCCCTTCATAAGAGGCTTTATGAGCCAATTGCGGCCCGGCAACAATATCACCGATCGCATAGATATTCGGTACATTGGTCCGGCATTGTTTATCGATTTCAACTAAGCCACGGTCCGTTAATTTAACCCCTGCTTGTTCAAGACCTAATTCATCTGTATTCGGACGGCGCCCGACCATAACAAATACATAATCAGCAGAAACTTTTTCTTCTTTGCCGCCGGCTTCATATGTAACAACTACACCGGTGTCACTTTCTTCCACACCTTTAGCCATTGCTTTAGTAATAATTTCTGCACCTTTATTTTTAAAGTTCCTTTTCACTAGTTGAGTCATTTGTTTTGCGTAATTACCACCAAGAATATCATCCATACCTTCTAAAATGGTCACTTTGGTCCCGAAGTTCGCATATACACCGCCAAGTTCAAGACCGATGACGCCACCACCGATAATAACAATATGTTCCGGAATTTCTTTAAGTGCAAGGGCACCGGTAGAATCAAGTACTCGCTTAGAAAATTTAAATGTTTTTAGCTCGATTGGACGGGAACCGGTAGCGACAATTGCATTTTTAAACGTATAAGTTTGTGCACTTTTTTCTGTCATTACACGTAAGGAATTACTGTCGACAAAGTAAGCTTCACCTTTGACAACTTCAATCTTATGACCTTTTAAAAGGCCGGAAACTCCGCCTGTTAATTTTTTAACCACACTGTCTTTAAATGCTTGAACTTTGGAAAAATCTACTTTAACTTGTTCCGCAGTAATACCAAGTTCTTCAGAATGTTTTGCCTCGCGAAATTTATGTGAAACGTTGATTAATGCTTTTGAAGGAATACATCCAACGTTTAAGCAAACACCGCCGACAGCATCTTTTTCAACAACTGTCACCTTTTGACCTAATTGTGCGGCACGAATTGCGGCAACATATCCCCCCGGACCAGCTCCGATGACAATTGTATCTGTTTCGATTGGAAAATCTCCTACAACCATTTTTTTACGCCTCCATTAATAAAAGTTCTGGGTCGTTAGTAAATAAAAATTATGGAATCATTTGATTAAACTTATTAATTGTCTACCGGTAAAACGGCAAAACATACAAATAATACCAGAGAAGCTGCAAAAATTTCCCCATTTCCATATTTTGTCATAATGACTATACGCCCCATACCTAGTATAACAATATAGAAAAAATCTCGCATTAATTTTCCACTGATATCAAGGTTGGAAATTTTAAAAATCATGCAGCTTCTCAAAGTTTTATCCGGCTCTATACTTCCATTAACAATAATTCAGGATCACTTAATAAACGTTTGATATGATTCAATGCACTTTGTCCGGTTGCGCCATCGATTAATCGGTGGTCGAAACTTAACGATAATGCAAGCATTGGTGCAGCTACAATTTCACCATCACGAACAATTGGTTTTTCCGAAATTCGTCCGACTCCAAGTATAGCAACTTCCGGATAATTTAGGACCGGGGTGAACCATTGCCCACCAACAGAACCGATATTTGAAATAGTTGCTGAACCTCCTCTCATTTCATTAGGAGAAAGTTTACCTTCACGAGCTTTACCGGCTAATTCATTGATTTCCGCCGATATAGTAAACATTGATTTACGGTCGGCATCTTTAACAACCGGTACCATTAAGCCGCGCTCGGTATCAGCAGCAATTCCGATGTTATAATAATGTTTATGAACAATTTCTTGTGTTGCTTCATCAAGAGATTGATTTAACGCCGGATATTCACGTAAAGCACTCACTAATGCTTTAACTACATAAGGTAAGAAAGTGAGTTTAATCCCTTTTTGAGCAGCTACTTCTTTAAATTTCTTTCGATGTGCTACAAGTTTTGTCACATCTACTTCGTCCATTAATGTAACGTGAGGGGCAGTTGTTTTCGATTCAACCATTTTCTTTGCAATGGCTTTTCGAATTCCGCTCATTTTTTCACGTGTTTCCGGATATTCACCTGTTGGTACAACGTTTTGAACAGGTGTAGTTTCTTTTTCTGATGTAGTCTCTGCTGCTGGAGAAGGTTGGGCTGGTGCTTGTGTTATTGCTTGTCCTCCACTTACAAATGCATCAACATCCGCTTTTAATACTCGCCCATTTTTACCGGTTCCGGCAACTAAACGAATATCTATACCTTTTTCACGAGCGTATTTACGAACGCTAGGCATTGCAATGACATGACGATTTGGATCGACATTTGCCGTTTGCTGATTTCCTTGAGGTGCAGCAGTTTCGACAGCTTCCGGTGTTTGTGATGTTTCAGCTTGAGGTGCAGGTCCTTCTTGTGTCACACCATATCCCGGGGCGTCAAATGTAACCAGCACGTCACCAACAACGGCAGTTTCTCCCTCTTGTACTTTTATTTCTAATACTTTCCCTTTAACGGGTGATGGAATTTCAACTACTGATTTATCATTTTGAATTTCAACAAGTACATCATCTTCTTTTACCATGTCACCAGGCTTTACAAACCATTTGACGATTTCGCCTTCGTTAATCCCTTCACCAATATCATGTAATTTAAATTCGTACAATGATACGCCACCGCTAACTTGGCTAGGTTCTGTCGCAGGTGCCGCTTCTGCTTTTGTTTCTGATGAAGGTTGTGCACTTTCATGTCCTGGTGCATCAATGGTAACGAGTACATCACCTACAACTGCTGTTTCTCCTTCCGAAACTTTAATTTCCAATATTTTTCCTTCTACGGGTGATGGAATTTCGACTACTGATTTATCATTTTGAATTTCAACAAGTACATCGTCTTCTTTAACGGTATCACCAGGCTTTACAAACCATTTGACGATTTCTCCCTCAGTGATGCCTTCACCAATATCATGTAATTTAAATTCGAATGCCACAAATATCCCTCCTAGTGATATTGTTCATATGCGGTTTAAGTTAAGAGTAATAAGAGAAACTTCCATCAGTGGGATATTTCTTCATCGACACTGATGTTTGGATAAAGCAATCTGACCTTTACGGGCAATTCATTCCCCACTTACATGTGTGCAAATTCCGAATCTAGAGGTAGGATTTGACTCGCCGCTAAGGTTGGATAAAAAGAAGGAAGGGACGAAAAAGTTCCGCTACTTTCCGTCCTCACATATCTTCGCTTAGAAAGTTAATACTTTTTTAGCCGTTTCAATAATATCTTTGTAATTTGGAATCCAAACCGATTCAGCTTGTGAGAATGGATATACTGTATCAGGTGCAGTTACACGTAATACAGGTGCTTCCAAACTTAATATGGCTCGTTCATTTATTTCTGCAACGACATTAGCAGCCACACCGGCAACTCTTTGTGCTTCTTGAACAACAATGGCACGATTTGTTTTTTCAACGGAAGCAACAATCGTATCAACATCCAACGGACTTACTGTTCGCAAATCAACAACTTCAGCAGAATACCCTTCTTTTTCAAGTTCTTCAGCTGCTTTTAAAGATTCATGAACCATTGCACCATAACTAATAATGGAAATATCCTTACCTTCACGCTTTATATCCGCTTTACCGATTTCAACGGTATAATCACCTTCAGGAACTTCTTGGCGGAATGAGCGATAAAGTTTCATGTGTTCTAAAAAGATAACCGGGTCATCTGAACGAATGGCCGAGATTAATAATCCTTTTGCATCATAAGGAGTAGACGGAATCACGACTCTTAATCCCGGTGTTTGAGCCATTAACCCTTCTAAACTGTCCGCATGCATTTCCGGTGTATGAACCCCACCGCCAAATGGTGAACGGAAAGTAATTGGCATTTTATAACTCCCGCCGGTACGGAACCGGTAGCGAGCCATTTGACCGGCAATGGAATCCATCACTTCATATACGAAGCCGAAAAATTGGATTTCCGGGACCGGACGGAAACCTTCAAGGGCTAAACCAATTGCAAGACCACCGATTCCGGATTCAGCAAGCGGTGTGTCAAATACACGGTCTTCGCCAAATTCTGCCTGTAGGTTTTCGGTTGCGCGGAATACACCACCATTTTTCCCTACATCTTCCCCAAAAATTAATACTTTCTCATCCCTTTTTAATTCTTGGCGCATCGCATCATTAATTGCTTGAATCATTGTCATTTGAGCCATCGCTTACTTCGACTCCTTTTCTTTATAAATTTCGTACTGTTCTTTTAAATTAGAAGGTAATTCTACGTTCATAATCGATATCAAATCAGTAACTTTTTGTTTTGGAGCAGCATCTGCTTTCTTAATTGCTTCTTTAATATCTTCTTTTGCCTGTTCAATTACCTTTTCTTCCATTTCTTCATTCCAAATACCTTTATTTTCCAGATATTTACGGAACCGAACTAATGGATCTTTTTTCTCCCATTCACTATCTAATTCTTTTGTCCGATAACGGGTCGGATCATCACCGCTCATTGTGTGTGGACCATAGCGATATGTTAATGTTTCAATCAAAGTTGGTCCTTCTCCGTTTATTGCACGTTCTCTCGCTTCTTTTACTGCAGCATAAACAGCCAATGGATCCATACCATCTACTTGGATACCTGGAATACCGGCTGCAACCGCTTTTTGTGCAAGCGTCCGGGCAGCTGTTTGTTTTTCACGAGGAGTTGAAATTGCAAATTGATTGTTTTGTACAATAAAAATAGCAGGAACTTGATACGCACCAGCAAAATTAATACCTTCGTAAAAATCACCTTGTGAAGTACCGCCGTCACCTGTATATGTAATAGCGACAGATTTCTTCCCGTTTTTCTTAATTCCTAATGAAACTCCGGCTGTTTGGACATATTGGGCACCGATAATAATTTGTGGTGGAAGAATGTGTAAGTCTTCCGGTATTTGAATACCTTGGAAATGTCCGCGTGACCATAAAAACGCTTGATGTAAAGGCAACCCATGCCAAATGATTTGAGGTACATCACGATATCCCGGTAAAATGAAATCTTCCTTTTCTAATGCGAAATGAGAAGCAATTTGGGAAGCTTCTTGACCGGCTGTTGGTGCATAAAAACCGAGACGTCCTTGGCGATTTAATGAAATGCTGCGTTGATCAAGAATACGTGTATAAACCATACGACGCATCAATTCTTGCAATTGTTCATCAGTTAGATCCGGAACAGCATCTTGGTTGACAATTTCCCCTTCTTCATTCAAAATTTGCAACGTTTGAAATTCTTTATCAACCACATCAAGTTGTTTCGCTAGATCGACCACAATATTATTCGTTTTGGAGGCCATGTTTCTCTTCCTTTCTTTATGAAATTTTTTATTCTACTCATATTTTCCCTTTAACACGTAAAAAGAAACATTTTTTTTAATAATTTCTTTCTTATCCCCCGCCAAGGTAACTTTTTAATCTGTACCAATAGTTGATCAAATAAAATTGATACAATCATTTTCATAAATAAGTGTACACCTACAAAAACCAATTCGTCAATCTTTTTGGGTTTTAAAAAGTATTTTTCTTCAATAAGTTATTTTTTAAAAAAATTCTGTTTCCCTCTGTACTAATAATAAAATCATATCTGTATTAGTACAAAATTGCATAAATAACTTACTAATATGATTTATCCCACCTTAACGGAAAGACAAATACCCCCAATTAAAGATTCAAAAAAAGTAACCCAATCCAATTTTGAGTTACTTTTTAATAAGTCCGGCTTTACGATAAAATGCCAACTTTTTCTTATTGTACTTTTTTGTCAATTCATTAAATTGATCGTTAAGTAAATATACTTGTTCATAAGCTTGGTTAATTTCATCAATTTTTTCTTGCAATTTTTCCAGCGTCATATTCTTATCTTTAAAGGCTTCATACAATTTTTTATCTTTTTTTATCGCCTTGCTGTATTCAGCATATAGCTGATGATAAACTTTATATCTTTTTTCCATAATTGCATAAAGTTCCTGTCCATCTTTTTTCAGTTGTGATGATTCAAGTTTATCAATTTGTTTCTTTACCGATTCAAATTTTTCACTGGCGGTAACAATACTTTTCTTTTCTTCATTTAGGTGTTCCTGCCTTTGGTTCGAAACTTCAATTGCCTCGTCCGCAAGAGCAATCAATTTGTCGTGTTCCTTATATCCTAATTCGATGATTTGCTCGTAAAGTTTTTTCTCCTTTTCCTCTAACTTGATCAATGGTTTTTGCTCGTTTTTAAAATCTTCTTCCAGTTTTACAACTTCTTCCAGTTTTTTATGTATCTTTTCCTCCGGTCGTGAAAAACATCCGGATAAAATAGCGATAACCAGCAATAAGATAATCTGTAATTTTAAATTTCGGTTTTTCAAGATAGGACCTCCAATCTTTATCCATATTATAATTGAACTGCATAATATATGGCAGAAAAGTTTTTTCTTAAATCTCTTGCTCCTATCGATAAACCAACTTTCTATACTATATTCATAGAATCCATTTACTATACCATATGATAGATTGTTTTATTAACTTTTTGGCAAAACTTTGTTAGACTGTTTGGTAGACTGTTTATAGTTAAAAGTTTTATACGAGGAGGGATATATGTGATAATAATGAAAGATATTATTCGTGACGGGCACCCGACATTAAGAAAAGTTGCCGAGGAAGTAGCAATGCCACCGTCTGAAGAAGATAAAAAAATATTAAAGTCCTTATTGGAGTATGTAATAAACAGCCAAGATGAAGAAATCGCTCAAAAATACGGATTACGTCCGGGAATCGGTCTGGCCGCTCCACAGATCAATGTTTCAAAAAGAATGATTGCCGTTCATGTGGAAGATGAAAAAGGAAAACTCTATAGTTATGCTTTATTTAATCCAAAAATTGTCAGTCACTCAGTAGAAAAATCATATTTAAAAAACGGTGAAGGCTGCCTTTCCGTTGATGAGCCCCATCCCGGATTAGTTCCTCGCCACGCCCGTGTAACCGTGAAAGGATACAATATGAACGGTGAGGAAGTAAAAATACGTCTGAAAGGACTACCGGCGATTGCTTTTCAACATGAAATTGATCATTTAAACGGGATTCTTTTCTACGACCGAATTGACCAGGAAAATCCGTTTGGGCCAATTGAAAATGGTATTGCTATTGAATTTTAATTTTTTGAAATCATCATTTATTTAATAGAGAAGGGAAATCCAAAACTTTAACAAATATTCCAGATTGCACCATGAAATTTATAAGAGGTTTGTCATATAATATAAATAGAGATAAGTTTATGGGTTCCGGAAAAATCAACAAAGTTTTCTGTTTGATAAAACTTTGGAGGGAGTGTTCAACGATGTTAAAAAAGCTTAAGAAAAAGCTTGCAAATCGTTGGAAAGAATTGTTACGAAAAAAAATGATTGCATAATCGGGCTTGTCTTAAATATAGACTTGCCCTTTTTTCACTCATGAAATAGTTAGTTTCATTTGTTCTAACATGATTTTCTCAATCAAAAAATTTTATTTCATGATGATGAATGTGGTAAGCTGTATATAAATAACTTGGTTCGGTACAAAATTGATTCATGGAAATAGTTTTAAAAAAATTTTTCGGGTCATTTCGTGCATTTATTTTTTGTTTTCGCTATAATAAGGAAAGTTATTTTTGAAATCGGTTAAGGAGAGGTTTAAGCAAAATGATTTTTAAGGTTTATGTTCAAGAGTCAAAAAATCAAATACCAGTCAGGGAACGGACAAAGGCGCTTTATTTAGAAGCTGATTCTAAAATAGAAGTGTATCGGAAATTTAAAGAAACCCCATATCTAATCGAGCATATTCAAGAATTAGAAGGAAACTATCTTGAATATGAAAAACAAAGCAATAATTTTAAGTTAATGGAGATTTAATATGAAATTGGTAAAAAATGATCAAACTGCCGTTTTTGCCCTTGGGGGTTTAGGGGAAATCGGGAAAAATACGTATGCTGTTCAGTATCAGGACGAAATTATCATCATCGATGCCGGTATTAAGTTCCCTGAAGATGAATTACTTGGAATCGATTATGTTATTCCGGATTATTCTTTTTTAGTCAAGAATCAGGAAAAAGTTAAAGGTTTATTTATTACTCATGGTCACGAAGATCATATCGGCGGTGTACCTTATCTGTTGAAACAGATCAATATTCCGATCTACGCCGGTAGATTGGCCATTGAACTCATCCGCAATAAATTGGAAGAGCATGGCTTACTTCGGACAGCCAATTTAATTGAAATAAAAGAAGAGGATGTTATCAAATTCCGAAAAACATCCGTTTCCTTCTTTCGGACAACTCATAGCATTCCTGATTCGTTTGGAATTGTTGTCAAAACGCCTCCTGGTAATATTGTTCATACTGGAGACTTCAAATTTGATTTTACACCGGTTGGTGAACTGGCCAATTTAACAAAAATGGCAGAAATCGGGAAAGAAGGAGTCCTTTGTCTATTATCAGACAGCACGAATAGTGAAGTACCTGAATTTACGATGTCTGAAAGAAAAGTCGGTGAAAGTATAAATGATATTTTCCGGAAAGTTGACGGCCGGATTATCTTTGCAACCTTTGCATCCAATATTCACCGGTTACAACAAGTAACGGAAGCCGCAGTAAAAAGCGGCAGAAAAATTGCCGTATTTGGCAGAAGTATGGAAGCTGCAATGGAAATCGGACAACAACTCGGATATATTAAATGCCCGAAAGATACAATTATCGATAACAATCAATTAAATCGATTACCAGCGAATCAAGTTGTTATTTTATGCACCGGTACGCAAGGTGAACCTATGGCTGCTCTGTCGAGAATAGCAAACGGAACACATAGGCAGATCCAAATTATCCCCGGTGACACGGTCGTATTTTCTTCATCGCCGATACCGGGAAATACATCCAGCATCAATCGAACGATAAATTTGCTTTATCGGGCGGGTGCTGAAGTTATTTACGGCGCATTAAGCGATGTCCATACATCAGGACATGGCGGGCAGGAAGAGCAAAAATTGATGCTGCGACTTATTCAACCTAAATTTTTTGTACCGATCCATGGTGAATATCGTATGCAGATTACGCATGCGAAAATTGCAATGGAATGTGGAATACCTGAAGAAAATTGTTTTATTATGGATAATGGTGATGTCCTTGCTTTATCCAGTGACGCGGCGCAAGTAACCGGGAAAATTCCATCCGGTTCCATTTATATCGACGGTAGCGGTATCGGTGATATTGGGAACATTGTACTTCGTGACCGGCGGATTTTATCGGAAGAAGGATTGGTTATTGTTGTTGTCAGCATTGATATGAAGAATTTTAAAATTGCAGCCGGTCCTGACATTATCTCTCGAGGATTTGTTTACATGCGCGAATCTGGTGATTTAATCAACGAAGCTCAAAATATGATTTCAAGACATCTTGAAAAAATTATGGAAAGAAAAACAAGCCAATGGTCTGAAATTAAAAACGAAATCAGTGATTTACTAGGACCATTCTTGTATGAAAAAACAAAAAGAAAGCCAATGATTTTACCGATTATTATGGAAGTTTAAAAAAACCGCCGCCAAAATTTTGGCGGCGTTTTTGCATATTTACTAATTAATATTCCTTATCCTTGTAACATTTTGATCTCAAACCGATTAATATCGGTATCAGAACCAATGACAATTAAAATATCACCGTTTTGGATCACTTCCGTTGCCTGTGGTGAAACAATGATGTCGTGGTGCCTTTTAATCGCCACAATATTGATTCCGTATTTTGCCCGGATATCTAACTGGGCAATCGCATAACCTGCTATCACTTCATTGACGGCGATCTCAACAATACTATATTTATCAGATAATTCCAGATAATCAAGTACATTCGATGACACCAAATTATGTGCGATTCTTTTTCCCATATCACGTTCAGGATGGACTACTTGATCAGCGCCAATTTTACGTAAAACTTTTTCATGGTAATCATTTAATGCTTTTGATGTTACGATTTTTACTCCTAATTCTTTTAAAATAAGGGTAGTCAAAATACTTGCTTGAATATCATTCCCAATCGCCACAATAACATGATCAAAATTACGGATGCCAAGGCTTTTCAATATAGTTTCATCCGTCGAATCGCCAACGACTGCATGAGTGACAATATTTGAATATTCATTAACTAAGTCCTCATTTTTATCCATGGCCAATACACTCATTCCCAGTTTCGTCAATTCGCGGCAAATACTTCCGCCAAATCGCCCTAAGCCGATGACGACAAATTCCTTTTTCACAAAAATTCCTCCAGGTCTCTCATAAGAATCACAATTACTTCAAAATAATTTTAAATGGATGATGGACATTTCTCAACTATTTTTAAAAACGAAATCATCCATTCCCTATTTGTTGAAAATACGTATTTACTGTTTTTATGCCGGTTTCAATACAAGCTTCGTCGGGGGAAAGCTTGGTACTGTGTAATCCATATTCACTGCCTGCCCCGAGCCAAAACATAAAGCCGGGAATTTCTTTAAGAAAATAACCGAAATCTTCCCCGGTCATCGCTTCATGACATGTCACGAAATGAATATCTGTATGCTTTTTAATCATGTCGATAAACTCGGCAACCATCTTCTCATCATTGTATACTTGATAATAATTTGCCCCATAATCAATGGTCGCTTTACAATCAAATCCAATCTCAATCCCATTTACAAGCTTCTCAATTCTTTTTTTTACTTTTATCATCGATTCCGGTGATAATGTCCTTATTGTTCCTTCCAGCCTTGCCCTTTCAGCAATCACATTTTGGACAGTCCCGGCGGTTAGTTTCCCTATTGTTACGACAACATTGTCCAGCGGGTCGACATTTCTTGAAACAATGGTTTGCAGTCCCGAAATCAATTGAGTGGCCGCAATGACCATATCGTTCGTTCGATGAGGGTAGGCAGCATGACCGCCTTTTCCAACCAGATCAATAAAAAGTTCCGATGTGTTGGCAAATAATAATCCCGGTTTAGTCGCAATTGTTCCCGCAGGATATTCCGGTGCAATATGCAGGGCAAAAATAACATCCGGCCACCATTCTTTGATAATATCCGAATCCAGCATTGGCCGAGCCCCGCCAGGTCCTTCCTCTGCAGGTTGAAAAATAAATAATGCATTATCATCGATCGGCTCTTCAATCAGTTTGGATAAAGCACCTAAAGCAACGGTCATATGGATATCATGTCCACACGCATGCATCCGTCCTTGATGTCTCGATTGAAAAGGAAGTCCGGTTTCTTCCGTTAACGGCAATCCGTCGATATCGGTTCGATAAGCAATTAAACGATTCCCTACCCGACCACTAACTTTTACAAAAATCCCTGTTTTCCACGTCTTAACCTCCAAGCGATCTTGCGGCAGGGAACGAATAAAATCTAATAAATATTTTTGCGTTTCATATTCTTGAAAGCCAAGTTCCGGAATTTGATGTAAATCCCTTCTTATTTTTCTAAAATCAATCATTTTTTGCCTCCTGTCTTCTCAAGGCTTCCATTTGCCCTTTTCGAAAAAAATTGTTGCGATTTGATTGAAAAGTGGCGGAACAGCTCTGGATTATAAAAAGAGCTTTTCCTTATGTCTCGACTGCCATTTATTCAGTCTATACATATGTATCGGAAAAGCTCCTGAAACTAGTTATCCCCTTATAATTGTCTTAACTCCTGCATAATTTCCGTTTTTGATTTCGTTTTTTCATCAATTTCTTTTATTACTTTTGCAGGTGATCCGGCAACTACGGAAAATGGCGGAACATCTTTCGTCACAATGGCACCGGCAGCAACGACGGAACCTTTACCAACAGTAACCCCTTCTAAAATAACGGCATTGGCACCAACCAAGACATCATCTTCAATAATAACCGGTTTTGCAGAAGGTGGCTCAATAACCCCGGCAAGGACAGCTCCGGCACCAATATGGCAGTTTTTACCAACCATTGCCCTTCCACCTAAAACTGCATTCATGTCAATCATCGTTCCTTCACCAATAACCGCCCCGATATTAATAACCGCTCCCATCATAATGACCGAATTATCGCCAATTTCGACCTGGTCGCGAATAATTGCCCCGGGTTCAATCCGAGCTTTAATATTTTTTAGGTTCAATAATGGAATCGCCGAATTTCTTCGATCGTTTTCAATAACGAAATCAAAAATTTTATCTTTATTTTCATGAATGAGAAGTTCAATTTCGGACCATTCACCAAAAATGACACCGGAATCCCCACTAATGAAAGTCTTTATGTTATCACCAAAATGAATGTTAGCCAAATCCCCTTTTATGTATACTTTCACCGGTGTAGCCTTTTTACTATTTTGAATAAAAGAAATAATTTCATTTGCGTCCATCGTTTTCATCTCTTTTCCTCCCAAATTTTCCTTTAAGCTGCCTAATAAAGTATGAATAAATTTCAACAGATTATGAAGTTAATCTTCATGCAAAAAATCTTTGAGCACTTCAACAAATGCATTGACTTGTTTTAATTTAAAGGCTGTACTATACCCTAATAACCATGTGTCCCGACCTATACGTTCATTATTCTCATTCAAAAGTGGGATTTTATTTAGATCCTCATTAACTCCGTGTAAAGTAATCCCCGGTAAAATGGCATAACCAATTCCATTTAAAGCCATCTGCTTACACGTTTCAATCTGGTCAACAATGATGACTCTTTTCGCATTTGTTGCAAAACGTTTGTGCCACCAGTTTTGAATTTCTTGAAAATAATTCGAGTCACTTTTAAACTGTATAAACGGTCGATTTGTTTTTGATACATCATCGATATGATTAATTTCTTTGTCCACCAAGTAAAGATAGTCCTTAAACAAATGCTTTTTAATTCCCTTCCACTCCGGGGTCCCTCTAATAATACCGATATGAACTTGATCTTCATAAATTGATTTCAAGATTTCGCTGCTCCAACCGGTAATCAGTGATATCTTCGCATGCGGATATTTTTGGACATAACATTTTAAAATTTGGGGTAGCCAGTTTTGCCCAACAATGGATGCACATGCAATTTTTAGTGTTCCATGGACTTCGGATTGGAGCGACTGAATTTCTTCTTTTACCATTTCTTCCATGGCAAGTACTTTATTAGCAAACTCAATGACCTTTTCCCCAGCCGGAGTTAATGTTAATCCTTTATGAGAGCGAATAAATAAAGAAGTACCCCATTCCTTTTCAATTGATTGTAAACGTTGCGACAAAGCAGGTTGAGTGACAAAAAGTCTTTCTGCAGCTTTTCTCATATTCATTTCATTGGCCAATACTGACAGTAGTTCCAATTCCGTAAGATTCATCTGTTCACACCAAACCTATTTAGTTTTATCTGAAGTAATTTTATTCTATCATCATTATCACGGAATGGAAATGGATTTGCTATACTTTAATAGAAGAAAAGCTCCCAAAATTCAGGAGCTAATCAGTTTTTTTTACATTCAATTGATGTACAAGCGCATTTAACTGTTTCAAGACAACACGGCGGGTTAAAATCCCTTCAAAATAACCTTCTTCGTCCACGGTACAAACGAACGGGTGATTAATTAATAATTTCAACCCCTTCTCTAACGGATCCTTCACGGTAAGAGTGGGAACATTCCGGTTCATGACATCTTCCACAACTAAATGTTCCAACTTCTCGAACTCAATTCTTTCCAAGCCCATAATTGCATCCAATATTAACGGACTGGATATAAGTCCATGAAATTTATATGCAGGATCAAGTACCGGAATGGCTGTATACCCTGTTTTTGTTAATACCAATAAAGCATGTTCAAGATTATTACCGATTTGTACATGTGCAACCCGTTCGGAAGATATAATAAAATGTCCTATATTTTTCCCTAAAAACTCTCCTGTTTGAAGATCCATCATGTGCAAAATCTCCTCAAAATGATTTTTCTAACCAGATCTATTTTATCATACTGCGTAGAAAATTTCCGTTTTAACAGGAGACTTTCTTAGATGGTTTTTTAGACATATTTTTACATCATCTGTCATTATGTAGAAAAATGGGATTATTTAAGAAGATCAATATCCAAACGGCTTACGAATAATGTTATACCAAGATTTCGTATTAGCAAATTTATACGACAAAAACATGTTCATTCATCATAATTTTTACAAAAGTAAGATTCTTATGATTCCTCGCCTTGCAGCAAATCAAATATTTCTATTGCAACCATGTCAATATTATCAAATTGGAATGCGTCCGTTTTTCCATCTTCATTAAATATTTTCAGTTCAAAGGATTTAGTCTTCGCATAATAATTCACTTTACATTTTCGGACCCCATTTTGTTCAAAATATCGCTCAGCATCTTCCATACTTTCTTGCATTGTTTTTAATCGGGTCAAAATCCCTTCTAATAAAGACATAATTATTTCCTCCTAATTCTATGTCGAGTATAATATGAATAGCACCATTTTCCAAACTTCATTAATTTATTAAGATTTTTTTGGAAAGGAGAACTTTAGTGAAACCGATTATTTTATATTCACAACCGGATTGTCCACCATGCGAAATTACCAAGAAATACTTACAGGAAAAAGGAATTCCGTATATTGAAAAAAACGTTAAAGAAGATCGTGAAGCAAAAAATGAGTTAGTAAAAAAATTTAAATCGTATTCAACACCTACAGTCGTCATCGGAGAAAAAGTTTTCTCGGGCTTTCGTATTAATGAAATTGAAGCGGAATTATCAAAGAGATTCCTCAATCAATCCCGATGTTGAATAGATATATTATGTAATAAAAAATAAGTCTATGCAATGATTAATTCATATATCCTTACATTTCCACTTTTGACACTAAACTATTCAAAAGACTTTAGCTCGCTATAACCGCCACACTTATCCGGTATACCGGGAAAAAATAAAATTAACTTTGGCAGTATCGGTCTTTTTCACTTCTGCAAACTAGATGATGATTTTTGATGCAAATTTTTCTGTATTTTGGTAATATATAACTAGATATTCTTTTGGATTAGGAAAATGATGATGGACTTAAACAAACAAATATCAAGACGTTCTTTTTTAAAAAAACTGGGAAAAGTGATTGCGGGTTCTGCTTTAGTAGGAATTGTGGGACAAGCCTATATGAAATATATTGAGCCAAATTGGATTGAAGTAACTCGTCAAAATATTAACCATCCACTTATACCTCCCATATTCAATGATTTTAAAATTGTCCAATTTAGTGATACACATTTAGGATTTCAATTAGATTTTGACCATTTTGAGAAAATCATTCAAACGATTTCAAAAGAAGAACCCGATCTCATTATTTTTTCAGGTGATCTTGTTGATAATCTTCTCTCATTTTACGAATACGAAGAGATTGTTATTTATTTAAATTATCTTCAGGCACCTTACGGGAAATTTGCAGTTTACGGCAACCATGATCACGGTGGTTGGGGAACCGATAAATACAAACAGATCATGGAAGCATCTAATTTTAAGCTGTTAAGAAATGAATCTCAAAACATCAAGATCGGAAATGATGGGGAAATCATTATTGCCGGTATTGATGATGCCATGCTTGGTCAACCGGATTTTGAAAAAACATTCAGCTCAATTCAAGAGCGCTACTTTACATTATTAATTTCACATGCACCCGATTTAATTGAGGACGCCAAACATTATCCGGTCGATTTTCAAATTAGCGGTCATACCCATGGTGGACAAATTCAGTTGCCATTTATCGGACCATTGATTACACCACCCTATGGACAAAAATATGTTGAGGGTTCCTACGATATTTCTGACCATCTCAGGCTTTATGTCAATCGGGGACTTGGAACAACGAGATTACCTTACCGACTCTTATCCCGTCCGGAAATAACCATCTTCACTTTGAAAACATAAAGGAAAAGGAGAGTAGATGATGCAACCTTCTAGTGAACAAGCGACCAACTTCCCAACTGAAATTTTATCTAAAGCACTATTCATCGTAAATCGTCATGCAAAAACGGCTATTGATTCAAAATATTTATACCAATTAAAACATGCTACTATAAAAAAAATGCTGGCAGAAGGAAAGGCAAAGAAAATTGGACTGCATTTCTCACGTAATCCGAAATTCAGTCAACAACAGCTTGATGTGCTTATTTCCTGTGGTAATTATTATTTTCATATTCCCCCCACAAGAGAAGATATCCATAATCTAACACATTTAGGAAAACTGGATGACCATTTCCGGAATCCGAAAACAATTCTCCCTTTGAAAGAAGCCAAAAAAATTTTGCAATTATATACGGGTATTAGAAAAAACGAAAATCAAAAAAGGCAGCGACCACGTTACCAACAACCCTTCTTCAAAAGATTGGGTGAATAATATCTTGTACAACCTCAACACATAAAACAACCAGTCAGAAAGGGAGTATTTCTGACTGGTCCAACGATTGAAGAACGTACCATCGTTCATTCTCTATAATCTTTTGGCAAGCAATAACCGGCATCATTACCGACTATAGGTTATCTGCTACATTTCCGGTTCATTCAAAGCAATGATTTCGCTAAACATTTTCTCAAAATCAAGCAGGAGGATAATCTGCTCCTGATTTCTAATAACTCCGCTAACAAACTGATTCCGATTGCTTAAATCGTTCGGCTTTTCAATCTTTGTTACTGATAAAATTTGTTCTACACCTGATACATGAAAAATTGCCCGCTGTTCGCTAATTTCTGTAACGATAAATCGATCCTGTTCGCTGTTTTCTTGCACCGGAATTGACAGGAACATGGCTAAATCAATTACCGGTAAAACTTCTCCGCGAATATCGGTAATCCCTTCAATATATGGTTTTGATCGCGGAACAGGTGTCACTTGAGTGGGCATAATAATTTCATTTACATTCTTTACCGGTATACCAAAAAGCTCTTTGCCTAAATAAAATTCAACCAGCATCATTTCCTCAGGCAAAGTTACCGTATTCTGATGATTTTCATTCGTTTTCATGTTGATTTCCCTTTCTCTATTATTATTCCTTCTTTTATTTTACTTTACAAACAAGAAAAATAATAGATAAATCTACTTTCTTTAAAGTGAAACTTCCATCAGGGGGGGCATCCCCACTGATGGTTAGTTGAACCAATCGGGCACTTACGGGCACTTATCTTCTACTATTCCATGTTTGATTGCCTTTACATTGGGAAAGATTTCGTGATCTTTTGTACTTTGTGTGGGGTAAATATAAAGAAACTTACATTGATTATCCAGAAAGTCACAAATTAATCAATATGTGTAAAATAGTTAAAGCAAGTTTTCCTTATATATGGTATGATATTACTGAGACTGCTTAAGGAAAGGGATCATGATGGAACAATTAATCAACCCAAATGTAAAGAATATTCAAATCTCGGGGATCCGTAAATTTTTTAATATGGTTGAAGGTGTTCAAAACGTCATTTCACTTACAATCGGTCAACCGGATTTTCCCACGCCTTCCCATATAAAAGATGTTGCAAAACAAGCAATTGACCAAAATTTCACTTCATATACAGCGAATGCGGGTTATTTAGAACTTCGAAAAGCAGCAAGTAACTATGTCAAAAGAAAATATCGTATCGTTTATCATCCTGAGTCAGAAATCATTGTAACTGTAGGAGCCACTCAAGGGATTGATATTGCTTTAAGAACAATCTTAACTCCAGGAACCGAAGTTTTATTACCTGGCCCGATTTACCCCGGATACGAGCCACTCATTAAACTTGCCGGAGCAAAGCCGGTCTATCTGGATACACGAAATACAGGATTCAAAGTAACGGCTGAAATGATTGAAAAAGCGATAAATAACAATACGCGTTGCCTTATTCTCCCCTACCCTTCCAACCCTACCGGAGTAAGTTTAACGCGGGAAGAATTAAAAGAAATTGCTGAAGTTGTAAAAAATAAACCAATTTTTGTCCTTGCCGATGAAATTTACAGTGAATTAGTATACGAGAAAGAACATGTTTCAATTGCAGAGTTTATACCTGAACAGACAATTGTGATTAACGGTTTATCGAAATCCCACTCCATGACAGGGTGGCGAATCGGCCTTGTCTTTGCGCCCGCTTATTTAACAAAGGAAATGATTAAAGTACATCAGTACAATGTTTCTTGTGCCAGTTCAATTTCACAAAAAGCCGCAATAGCAGCATTAACAACCGGCTTCTATGATGGAAGGTTAATGCGTGAAGAATATGTGAAAAGAAGAGACTATGTTTATGAGCGGCTAGTAAAATCGGGCTACAATACCGTTCTTCCCAACGGTGCTTTTTACTTTTTTGTAAAAATACCGACAAATTTTCAATTGAATTCTTTCGATTATTGTTTAAAAATGGTAAAAGAAAACGGGGTGGCCGTCGTACCGGGAAGTGCCTTTTCTGAATTTGGGGAAGGGTATTTCCGACTCTCTTATGCATGTTCGATGGAAAAATTACAAGAAGGACTGAACCGGTTACTTGATAAATAAAGAAAACTCGGCGACTGCCGAGCCTTTAGGCGATGGCAAAGCCGTAGTCAGCGAAAATACATTTTCGCTTGCGAGGTAATGCTACCGAAGCTTCTCTAGTTCACCGAAAAAATATAAAATTTTTTCGGCTGCGATGTATTCCCGTGAAGCTTTCCTTGTGCACTTATACTTAATTCTTAAAATTTCCAACTACGTCGAATTTGCTTCTTTGCTGGAAATTTATACTTTCTTAACGTATAAAAAAAGGGCAATCCATAAAAGGCTATTTTCAGCTTTTATGGCGCCCTTTTCTTTTCACCGAATGAAAGACCGTTTGCTTCGGTTTTCAAATTCATTGCCAATATTTATACAATGCCTGGGTTCCGCTATTTTCTTCACCCATTTTCGCCAACTTTTCGTACATCTGTTTTGCCAAAGTCAAACCGGGTAAGTCAAGATTCATTTTTTCCGCCTCATTTAGTGCAATCGTCATATCTTTAATAAAATGCTTTATAAAAAAGCCGGGACTGTAATCTTCTTTTAATATTCTCGGTGCATAACTGGAAAGAGAAAAGCTTGCAGCCGCACCGGTCGAAATTAAATCAACAACCTTTTGAACATTTAATCCTGCTTTTTTTGCATAAATTAATGATTCACAAACACCAATCATTGTAGGAGCAATGGCTATTTGATTTGCCATTTTTGTATGTTGCCCCGATCCTCCTTTTCCAAAATAGGCGATATTTTTCCCCATCAATTGAAAAAGTGGTAAAACAGCATCAAAATCTTTTTGGTCTCCGCCGACCATAATGGCAAGTCTGGCTTCCTTGGCTCCGATATCACCACCCGAAACCGGTGCATCAAGAACGTGTATTCCTTTTTTCTTGCCTTCTTCATATAATCTTTGAGCAAGCGTCGGTGAAGAGGTTGTCATGTCGATAAAATATGTATTTTCTTTTCCGTTCGTGATTAAGCCGTTTTCCCCTAAATAAACTTCTTCCACATCATTAGGTGTTCCAATTATAGTAAACACATATTTTGCCTGGTGAGCAATTTCTTTCGGTGTCGCTGCCCAAATCGCACCTTTGTCTAGTAATTCAGCCGCTTTTTCTTTTGTTCTTGTATAAACATATAACGGGTAACCACCATTTAAAATATGACCAGCCATGCTTTTACCCATTACACCTAATCCTATGAAGCCAACAACTGGTTTTTGCTTATTATCCATTGTCCTTACCACCTCATTTTTTTAAAATCGCTTATAACCTCATTTTATCATATTACATAATTGAAAGGGCGGACTATATAAACAGCCCGCCCTTAACAATATATTATTTATTATTTTGCTAATCCTTCTTTTGTTATTACTTCTGTTAATTCATTCATTGCCAATTCTTCATCGTTTCCGTCAACGATGATCGTAATGTCTGCATCTTTTCCGATACCTAAAGACATAACACCCATGATTGATTTTAAATTAACTTTTTTTTCTTTATATTGTAATGAAATTTCCGACTCGAATTTACCTGCTGCTTGTACTAATAATGTTGCAGGACGGGCATGAATACCTGTTTCTGCGATAACTTTAAATTTCTTTTCAATCATATAAGTCACTCCTCAATCAATTAATTTTAAAGTATGTAAAAACTTGGTATGATTTATTATATCATATCATTTGATAAATTGTTCACTATTTGGAGCTCAGATAAATAAAATTTATTGAATCGATGATAATTTAACCCCATTTCCTATAATTATTCTTCATAAATCATTTTTTTCGTCATCCCTCCGTCTATGGTAATATTTTCTCCACTGATAAAATCATTTTCCGGATTTGCTAAAAATAAGCAAGCACGAGCAATATCAGCTGGTTCGCCAACCCGACCTGACCAATGTTGTTTATGGTCTCGCTCAGATAATTCCGATTTATCTCCCGTATGAATCCAACCGGGGCTGACCGAGTTTACGCGAATATGATAGGGACTCAAACTTGCCGCTAAAGCATGGGTAAGGGCAATGATTCCACCTTTGGATGCTGCATACCCTTCTGTATTAGGTTCTGACATAAATGCCCTTGTAGAAGCAATATTAATAATGGAACCGCCTTTTTCTTTCATAAATCTGGCAGCTTCTTTTGAACAAAGAAATGCACTTCGTAAGTTTGTATTAAGCATATCATCCCATTCTGCAACAGACATTTCAAATAATGGAATGAATTTTGAAATACCGGCATTATTAATTATTACATCAATCCCTCCATATTTTTGGATAGTGAATTCGACAAGTCTGCGAATCTCTTCTTCTTTTCTCATATCTGTTTCAACAAAGAAAACTTGCTTTCCAGATGCCAATAATTGTTTTTCCAATGTTTTTCCCGCCTCAACATCTACATCCGCTACAACAACATTAGCGAATGCGTTTGCAAAAGTTTGGACAATGCTCCTCCCAATCCCATTCGCACCACCTGTAACGATAACCGTTTTATTTTGAAACATCGGCCCATTCCTTTCTGTTGATTAATTAGTCAAAGAAACTTTTCGTTGTTAACTATATACTTTACGCCTTGTTAGTCAACTTCACTCTTATTATATGTATAAATCAAGAGTTTTTCACCTACATTGGAAAAAAACAAAGTAAATAGCTAAAAAAAGGGCTGTATAATATACAACCCCTGTGTGATGCTAATCATTTATTTCGCAAAAACGTGGTTACCGATTTTGACTGTAACTTGTTTTGAAAAAATCCATTTGCTTGTACTAGTTTTAGGGTTATAGAAATACAATGAGCCATTTCCTTGCCCTCTAAATGCTAAAGCTTCCTGTACTGCTCTTTTCGATTCAGCATTAGCCGGCTTATTAATTTCACCGTTAGCCACCGGTGAGAATGCATAGTACCCGTTATCAATTTGATAGATTACGTCTCTGACACTGTTTGGAAAATTCGGGTTGTCAACGCGATTCAAGACAACTGTTGCAACTGCAACTTTCCCTGCATATGGCTCACCTTTTGCTTCTGCAGTAACAAGTCGGGCAAGCAAATCTTTGTCACTGCTTGATAAACTGTCAGGCAATGATAGTTTTTGACCCGGATAAATCTTATCAGAGTTTAAGTGATTCATAGACTGGAGGATTTGAACAGGAACTCCATTAGTTTGTCCAATTTTATAAAGTGAATCGCCACTTTTCACTGTGTAAACTGATGCAGCTTCTGTTTGGTTTGTACCGAAACCGATCATCGCAAACATCGCCAGCATTGTGATCATCGTTTTTATTACTCTTTTTCCCATGCTTCAAGAGCACCTCCTATCAATTGTACATATCCTAGGTTAACAAGGAATCTAGTAGAATTCATTAGTAGAGGAATGGCAAATTTACCGTTATTTGCCAAAAGGAGGTGCACCGGAAAGGAAAATAATCAACTTCTTGGTTCTTCCATATAATAATAAATTACATTTCCGCCGTGCTGGGCAACACCGCGGAAATGTTTAAAGTCCGGGCGCTCAACCAAATATTTACGGAAAGTCAAAAAATCGCTTTTTTCAATTAAACATTCATTTATTTTGCCTGAAGCTAGTTTATCAAGAAGTTTGCGTGCTGTTTCTTCATCCATATGTCATCCCTCCTATGAATCTTTTTATAATGAATAGTGGAAGAAATATTGAAAAGTAAAAACTTCAGTCAGTATAGTGGCAATATCAAAGAACACAATAAATAGCCCACATTTTGTGACAACGCTTGTGTAAACAGTATCATGCCCCCCAAGCTAATCGGACGTAAGCGGGCAACCCCTTTCCCAACTGTCTTCCTCGTTGACACAAAATTTGCCGGGATTTTGTCTATCTCGTTAAAAGTTTCTCGGTTTTTTAACTAAATTTGTCATATGTACTTTACTTTTAAAAAGATCTAGTGCAAACTAATTTATAATTATAATTAATCAAGGGAGAGAAGTAAAATGAGAAAAGCTGTAGTTGGGAATGTAATCGAATTCAAAAATGGTCTTCGTGGTATTGTCGAGAAGGTCAATGAAAACTCTGTCATAGTGAATTTAACCTATATGCAAAATTTTCGAGAAATGGATTTGGATGAAAAAACAGTTGTTAATCACAAAAACTATATAATTGTTGACGAATAACAAAAATGTAGGACGTTCACCGGTATTTGTACACTTTTACTGAAAAAAATTTTCCTTTTTCACACTGCTCCAAAACAACTATCCATAACGACCTCCTCGTAAAATATACAGTGAAAACTTCAATCAGTGGGGAATCTACCTCACTGATTGTTAGTTGAGCCAATAAGGTATTTATGGGTACGAATCTCCCACCCTTGGCTTCTTTGATTTATGCGGGAAGATTTAGTGACCGTTCATGCAGAGTACTTTTTCTCCTCACTCCTACTTTATATTCACTACTTTTTTCATTTTTCTCCTTCATAAATTATGCTAAAATATATTTATGTTTTGAAAGGAGCCTCGCAAATATGACAAAGACATTCACTGATTGGAGATTCCTGTTTGGACTTGCCATAGCCCATTTACTAATATTTTTCGCCTTTGATCAAGCAAAAGTTTTTTGGTATATCTTAACAGGCGCTATGCTTTTGTTAATTGCTTACTCGATTTTAAATGAAGATATTGACGATCAATTATCACTCGGACGCTATTTACTTTACGGAGTACTGTCCGGCTTTATGCTCTATGTTATTTTTTGGCTTGGCGATACCATTGTCCGCTTAATCAACTTTACTTATTTTAAAAATCAAATTACAAGTTTATATCATTTATATTCACCTAAAGTGATTTGGCATTTTATTGTTTTAGTACTGATTTTAATACCCGGTGAAGAATTTTTCTGGAGAGGATTTATTCTCAAGCGTTTGCTTAAAGACAACCAAATTTGGCCGGCTGTCATTGTATCTTCCTTCCTTTACGGTTTAGCACAATTATATTCAGGATCAATTGTACTTTTTATAGCCGCTTTCATAGCAGGAATCGTATGGGGAGCTCTTTATGCTTGGAAACGCAGCCTGCCGCTTGTTGTCATCTCACACTTAACTTTTGATTTACTATTATTTGTCTTTTTTCCATTACGATAATAAAAATATAAGATTTTTTCGGCTTTGATGTATTCCTGTAGCTTTCCTTGTGCATTTATACTTAAAACTTAAAATTTTCCGCTACGTCGAATTTGCTTCCTTGCAAGTAATTTATACTTCCTTATCGTATAAAGAAGGTGTCCCGGTTACCCTGTCCTTTAACCGGGACACCTTTTTGGTATTATCGTATAATTAATAATAAAAGAAAAACTAGACTGATATAACCAAATAAAGGATATAAAAAAGACAGCAAAGTTCCGTAGTCCACCATGCTGATGGCAAATGCAACGGAAAGAATGGCCATTCCAATTGTTAATGTATTCCCCGGTATTTTCCTTTTCACAAACCGCTCTAAACCATATAAATTGCCGACAACCGATGTAAAAATCTCCCCGTAAATGACAATGATAAATAGGAAATGGAATGATGTGGCCAGGGTGTTCACCATGACAGCCATTGGAATTTGAAATTCGGTTAAAGATGGAAGCTGAACCAGGGTGACGTGACTTGAGATCAAAATCAATGTCATGGCTAGTCCACCGATCACTCCCCCCCTTTTCACAGTCTTCTTATCACCGATTTCGGTGGCAGCCGGTACAAGTACAGCTGTTGCCAAGGAAATATTAAATGCAGCATAAGCAAAACTATCAATAATTGCCCCCCATGTAAAATGAAATCCTTTTGCAACATTTCCCATAAAGTCAGGTAAATGGAAAGCAAGATACGCTAACAGAAAACTAAATAATATTAAAACAGGAACGACAAGCGTATTAACCCAAACCAGCCCCCTTGTCCCAATCAAAAGTACAATTAACGTAAAAATGATGGTAATCAGGATTCCAGCCATTTTAGGTAAATGCAATTGTTCCTGAAACACACTTCCCGCCCCGCTTAACATGACAGATGTTACCCCTACTAACATGACAAACATGATAAGATTAATCACCGGTGCGAAATATGGTCCAAAAATATGTACATTTAATTGTTGAAAACTCCTCGCCTGCAATTCGATCGCCAATAACATGATTTTTACACCAAAACCGATAAAACAAAGGCCGGAAATACAGATACCAATCAAACCCATAAAACCATATTGGGAGAAGAACTCAACAATTTCTTTACCGGTTGCAAATCCTGCCCCAACAATCGTTCCTACATAGATAAAGGCCAATTGAAAAGACTTTTTCCAACTCACCAAACTCCCCCCTCCCTTCATCTTATGCCAAGGAGGACAAGGAAAGAACGGTACGAAATATTTCACAAATAGGTATTTCATCCATCGAAGTACTTGTATCTGACAAGAAAGAACGATACAAACTTTTCACTGTTTATTTAAAATTTTTATGGCAAAATACTTGAAAGTCAAAGATGGTCAAAGTATAATATAGTCAGAAGGTCAAGGATAGTCAAAGTCAAACAATTGACAGGTTATATACTTCATAAAGAAAACTCGGCGACTGCCGAGCCTTTAGGTGAGAGCAGAGCCGTAGTTCAGCGAAAAAACATTTTCGCTTGCGAGGTAATGCTACCGAAGTCTTTCTAGTCACCGAAAAAATATAAAATTTTTTCGGCTGCGATGTATTCCCGCGAAGCTTTCCTTGTGCACTTATGCGTTAGGAAAGTAGAAATTGAAAAATTTATACTTTCCTATTAGCTAAATAAAAATAGATAATTCTTTTAGTAAGGAGGTTTGCACGATGTTATGTCAAAAATGTCATAAAAATGAGGCAAACATTCATTTACAATTTTACGTAAATGGAAAACAAACTGAGTATGCTTTATGTCAAAAATGCTATCAAGAGGAACAAGAAAAATTAAATTCTTCTTTGAAAAATTTCATGGGAAATGCAAACCCGTTTTCACAAATGTTTGGAGGTTTTGTTCCGTTTGGCAGCCCAATTGATGGTCAAAATGGGGTAAAAACGCTAACTCGGCAAACATCCGGCGGTCGTGGTGGCTTCCTTGATCAATATGGAAAAAACTTAAATCTTGAGGCAGAAAATGGCAAAATTGACCCGGTTATTGGTCGGGATGAAGAAATTAAAAAAGTAATTGAAATTTTGAACCGTCGTAACAAAAATAACCCAGTGTTAATCGGAGAACCTGGCGTTGGTAAAACAGCAGTTGTAGAAGGTTTAGCCTTGAAAATTGTTGCAGGCGATGTTCCGATGAAACTTCGGGGAAAACAAGTTTACCTGCTCGATGTCGCATCCCTCGTTGCCAACACCGGTATTCGCGGACAATTTGAAGAACGAATGAAACAATTAATTGCCGAAGTACAAAATCGACCGGAAGTGATTCTGTTTATCGACGAAATTCATTTGATTGTCGGTGCCGGTTCTGCGGAAGGTTCCATGGATGCAGGAAATATTTTAAAACCAGCTCTTTCCAGAGGTGAACTGCAATTAATTGGTGCAACAACCTTGAAAGAGTATCGTCAAATTGAAAAAGATGCAGCTTTGGAACGGCGTTTTCAACCGGTTCAAGTTCATGAACCTTCAGTCGATGAAACAATTACAATATTGATGGGATTGAAACCGAAGTATGAAGAATATCATCAAGTAAAATACTCTGACGAAGCCGTTCGTGCTTGTGTCAACTTGTCTCATCGCTATATTCAAGACCGCTACTTACCGGACAAAGCGATTGACTTACTTGACGAAGCCGGTTCTAAATTGAATCTCGAATCAAAAACATTAACACCGGCTTATATTGAAGAACGCTTAAAACAAATTGCCGTAGAAAAACAACAAGCCCTACAAGCTGAAAACTATGAACTGGCTGCAAAATTACGTGATGAAGAACAAACACTGGAAAATCAGCGCAGCCAAGCAAAAGATGCAGCTACACCAATTATCAATGTTGATTTGATTCAACAAATTGTTGAGGAAAAAACCGGTATCCCGGTTGGCAAAATCCAAGCCGATGAACAACAAAAATTAAAACATATTGAAGAAAACTTAGCTGCAAAAGTAATTGGTCAGGCCGATGCGGTTCGTCAAGTAGCTAAAGCCATTCGCCGCAGTCGGGCCGGATTAAAAGCGAAAAACCGTCCAATCGGTTCGTTCCTCTTTATCGGTCCTACCGGTGTTGGGAAAACTGAATTGGCCAAAACCCTTGCCGAAGAATTATTTGGTACAAAAGACGCAATGATTCGCTTGGACATGAGTGAATATATGGAAAAACACAGCGTCTCTAAATTAATCGGTTCACCGCCTGGCTATGTTGGTCATGAAGAAGCAGGTCAATTAACGGAAAAAGTCCGGAGAAATCCGTATAGCTTAATATTATTGGATGAAATCGAAAAAGCACATCCGGATGTTTTACACATGTTCCTGCAAATTTTGGATGACGGGCGTTTAACAGACAGCCAAGGTAGAACCGTAAGCTTTAAAAACACGGTTATTATTATGACAAGTAATGCAGGTCAACATATAAAGGATATTCGCGTCGGTTTCGGTATATCTGATCAAACGGATGAATCATCAGTAGTTGAACAATTACGTGATTACTTTAAACCGGAATTTCTAAATCGGTTTGATTCCATTGTTCGATTCCATTCATTATCAAAAGAAGATTTGTTACAAATTGTCGATTTAATGTTAGCTGAAGTTGTAAATCAATTAAAAGAAGATAATAAAACAATTACTGTTAGTCAGGAAGTGAAAGAAAAACTGGTTGACCTTGGCTACAATCCTTCTTTCGGTGCACGGCCATTACGTCGGACCATTCAAGAGCAATTGGAAGATAAAATTGCCGATTTCATTCTCGATGAACCGGAAGTACACCATTTGAAGGCAATACTTGAAAATGGCGAAATCGTTATAAATGCTGAGTAAAAAAAAGGTATGGAATCGTTATTGATTCCATACCTTTTTTATGAAGAATCCCCTTTTTTTGTCAATCATGCTAATGTCCCAGAATATAGGGTATTTATGAAAACACCCGCTAGTCGAGAGAATGGAGTTGTTATGAATTAATTTCCGTTCTTCCTATGCTGTTAGGGAAGAAAGATCAGGGTGGGCATTTATACTAAAACTAGCGGTGGGGTACTCCCTGATCTTAGGAATACGAAAAAAACGTTGATATTTATTTAGTAAATTGTCTAGTTCTTGGCTAGACTTTAACGTCTTTTCATTGGTAAAGCCATATTGTTTAGCTATTTCAATCATTTGTTCACGTTTTTTCTTAATCTGTTCTTCCATTTCTCTTTTGGTCATTTCTTCATCCACTTTTGTAATCCTCCTACTTTATCCTCTCATCCAATAAAATTTTGTTCCTATGACATTTAACCAAAATTATTACATAATGTAAAGAGAATCGGCAAAAATAGACAAAATATTCCCTTTTCACCTTATTTATTGAGATTACATCCCCATTAATTTAGTGTCACTATATTTCCAGACAATATAGAATGTTAAATTCCTTTTACAAGCAGGATTGAATTTTATAGAAATAGTAACCTACTTATAATTTATATCGGCAAATAATGAATGTATAATATATTATTAGTTATTTCTTAAACCGCCTCAAGAACAGTTATTAAAATAAAAATAGGAGGTTTTTCCATTGAGTAAACAGCGTGATTATTATTTTGATAATGGAAAGTTCCTGTTAATTTTCTTTGTTGTGTTTGGCCATTTAATTCGTTCCTATATTGAAGATAATGAAATTTTATATGCCCTGTATAAAACAATCTATTCCTTTCACATGCCGGCTTTTATATTGGTATCCGGCTATTTTGCCAAAGGATATTTTGAAAAAGGATATTTCACGAAATTAGTCAAAAAATTGCTCGTTCCATACTTGATTTTTCAAATTATTTATTCGGTATACTATTATTTCTTACTTAGTGAGAAAAGCTTATCCATTAATATATTTAATCCTGAATGGTCTTTATGGTTTTTAGTTAGTTTATTTTGCTGGCATTTGTTATTGCTATTATTTGCAAAAATGAATCAGCCGTTTGGGTTTATCCTTTCTATAATCATTGGAATTTTGATTGGATATATTGATTTTATTGATGAGTATTTGAGCCTTTCCAGAACTTTTGTCTTCTTCCCGTTCTTTCTGCTCGGTTATTATTTAAAACGGAAACATTTTTATTGGTTAAAATCGAAAGTCGCTATAAGTTCTGCTACTATTATTATAACTTCGGTGTTTGTCCTTTTCTATCTGTTTCCTTTAATGGATTTTGAATGGTTATTCGGTTCTAAGCCATACAATCATTTTGAGACAGATATGACTTTCGCATGGTTGCAAAGACTGTTCATTTATGGAGTCAGTTTAATTACCTTATTTAGCTTTTGGGCATTCGTTCCAAGACAGCATTATTTCTTTACAAAAATTGGAAAATACACGTTGTATATCTATTTATTACACGGTTTTATTATTAAATATTTTCGTGGTTCAAATTGGGAAAAGTGGATTGCTAAAAATCATTCCGTTTGGATTTTAGCAGTTTTCGCTCTCAGTTTGACTTTACTGTTGTCGAGTAAATTCGTGCGTGTCCTGACCCAACCGATTATTGAATTTAAATTAGCAAATTGGTTTTCCTTGTTTAAACAATTTAACAGAAGATTATTTTCATAGTTGATTTATAAGGAATACATGCAGCTTATTCTTCTATGTTGCTTTCTCATTGACTAAAATCTTCAAGTGAGTGTTTGACACACGAGTAATAGTGGTAATCATACCTAGCAAGCAAAAAAGATTTATGCTAGTATAAGGGAGTGGATTTTTTAGTGAACTTTGGTTAATCCATCTAATCAATGATGTAAATCTTTTTGAAGCAGGTGAAATTTGTTATGTGTGGTTTTATTGGCTGTGTCCATGAAGAGGCACAGAGTTACAGCAACGAACAAATCAATCAGTTTAAAAAAATGAACGATATCATTACCCATCGCGGTCCCAATGATGAAGGTTTCTTTTATGATGAACATGTTCAATTCGGGTTTCGGCGATTAAGTATCATAGATCTCGATAATGGGCACCAGCCGCTCTCCTATGAAAATGAGCGATACTGGATTATTTTTAACGGCGAAGTTTACAACTATATTGAAATTAGAGATGATTTAATTAAACAAGGACTCTCTTTTGAAACAGAAACAGATACTGAAGTGGTGATTGCTCTATACAGTCTGGAGAAAGAAAAGGCCGTAAAAAAACTTCGCGGCATGTTTTCATTTGTCATATGGGATAAACAAGAAAAAACATTATTTGGTGCAAGAGATCCGTTTGGAATTAAACCGTTTTTCTATTGTTTGGACGGTGACCGGATGTTTTTTGGCTCTGAAAAGAAAAGTATTCTAATGGCACTTGAAAATGATGTATTAGATTTTGAAGCATTGCAACATTATTTCACTTATCAATTCGTACCGGAACCCCTCTCCATGCATGACGGGATAAAAAAACTGGAACCCGGCCATTATTTTACAAAAAAAATTGGCGAACCAATCGATATCAAACAATACTGGCGTGCTTCATTCCATCCGGTACATAAATCGGAGGAAGAATGGATCAAAGAAATACGTGAAGTATTATATGATTCGGTCCGTTTACACATGAGAAGCGATGTTCCGGTCGGATCCTTCCTGTCCGGCGGGATTGATTCGTCAATCATCGCTTCCATTGCAAAGGAATTTCACCCATCCATCCAAACATTCTCGGTTGGCTTTGAACGGGAAGGGTACAGTGAAATCGATGTAGCAAAAGAAACGGCGGAAAAAATCGGTGTTGAAAATATTAGCTATGTTATTACACCTGAAGAATATATGAAAGAGTTACCGAAAATCATGTGGCATATGGATGACCCGTTAGCAGACCCGGCTTGTGTACCGCTTTATTTTGTCGCCCGGGAAGCAAGTAAATATGTGACAGTTGTCCTTTCCGGAGAAGGTGCTGATGAATTGTTCGGCGGTTATAATATATACCGTGAGCCACAATCGCTGAGGGTGTTTAACCGAATGCCCGGATTTTTAAAATCATTTTTAAAATTAATTGCGCAAATCATACCTGAGGGGATGCGTGGGAAGAGCTTTATTGAACGCGGTGTAACACCGATGGAAGATCGGTATATCGGTAATGCAAAAATGTTCACTGAAGGAGAAAAGCGGAGTCTGCTCAATGTGTACAATCCAAATATTAATTATCTTGATATCACACGCCCTTTATATGAAGAAAATAAAGGTAACGACCCGGTAGAACGAATGCAACATATTGATATCCATACATGGCTTCGCGGCGATATTTTATTAAAAGCGGATAAAACAACGATGGCCCATTCATTGGAATTGCGCGTCCCATTTATGGATAAAGCTGTTTTTGATGTCGCTTCAAGAATCCCATCAAGCTTAAAAACAGCCAATGGAACAACGAAGTATATTTTACGGAAGGCAGTTGAAGGGATTGTTCCTGACCATGTCTTAGATCGAAAAAAACTTGGCTTTCCTGTTCCAATCCGCCATTGGTTAAAAAATGAAATGAACGATTGGGCAAAAAATTTAATTAAGGAAAGTGATACAGATCATTTAATTAACAAAAAGTATGTGCTCGATTTACTGGATGCCCATTGTGCGGGAAAAGGCGATTACAGTCGAAAAATCTGGACCGTTTTAATGTTTATGCTTTGGCACCAAATTTATATTGAAAAAAAATATTCCTTTGAACAGGAAGTCTTCCGTGAAAAAAGTCCGGTAAAAGCGAATTAATGTCCAAGAAAAAAGACAAGGCAGTAACAGGAATCATCCATCTTGTTACTGCCTTTTTGGATAGATAAAGCATAGGAAAGTTAATTCACATGTTCTTTTTTCAAATACTTATTCAAACGGTAATATGGTTATTGCCTGACTTCCCATTTGCACCCATGCCTCTTTGAAATCTTGGATGGGTGCTGTTTTATTTTTAATCCCTGTCAATGGATCATTAAAATAAATAAATTGATCATCATATCCTGTGACTAAGACGGAATGCTCTTTACTCGTCACCTTTACCGCACCTGATGGCGTTTCCCATGTTTGAAACAGATCCTCGGAAATTTTTTGATAAGCGGTATTTATAATGACCCAAACCGGTTGTTCTGCGGATAACGGAATCTTTAATTTTTCAAAGTCGGAACCGGTCATATCTATAATTCTCCCCGGTAAATACTGTTCCGCCAACTCTCGGATCGGCTCATGAAAAACACCGAGACCCGGATTTTGTAAGTTATACATATCGCCAACAAAACCATCATGTGGATTTCCGAAATACACCTTTCCTCCTGAGACGGAATAAGGGGTCGGATCCTTTTTCACCTCATTCGCCAGCGTCATTTTATCAACATTTTCACCGGCAAATTGAAGCAACATAGCCAAACTTGTTACTTCACATCCTCTTGGAAGTTCCGGGTATTGCTTAATCAAAGGTGCATCAATAATGACTGATCCCTTTATTTTTACAATGGAAAACTCATTCAATACTTCCTCTTCTCTTTGATTTTGACTATTGTTGATTCCAATTGCATTAGCAATATACTCAAATTTTCCATCCTTGACAAAATTTATTAGAAAAAGCGAAAAGACTACGAGGAGAAGACTAAATCCCAAGAGTATCCCCTTTTTTGTCCTTAAAAAAAATTGACAAACGAACAGTAAAATTAATAATAATAGAAGTAGCATGATATCCTCCAAGCGCCTATCTATTTTCATATACTCGGTCACACGTCTAAATCCAGCCATAAATTTCATGGTCTAATGGAACCGGTATTTATCAGTCACACGATTAAATCAGCCAATAATCACCCGTTCTTTCGGATAATGGAAATTTTCTTTTTTCTCCTTCCCACCAATCATTAATAAAAATGTCAAAATACCGACACGACCAATAAACATAAGCAACATAATGATAATTTTTCCAATGTTCGATAACTCAGCGGTAATCCCTAGCGACATACCGGAAGTTCCAAAAGCCGAACAAACTTCAAATATTAGGGTGATTACCGGAACATCTTCAGTAAAGCATAATAAGACAACTGAACCAAAGCAAACCATTACAGCAAAAATGGATACAACAAAAGCTTTTACAACATCCCCTTCATGAATTTCCCTTTTAAATATTTTTATTGCTTGATTTCCTCGGGAATAATGATAAAGAAATAAAATAATGATGGCAAACGTCGTTGTACGAATACCGCCACCAACCGAACTGGGAGAAGCACCAATAAACATTAAACAACTCAATAACATTAAAGTGGCATCCGACAAATGCGTAAGGTCAAGTGTTACAAGCCCACCGCTTCTTGTTGATACCGATTGAAAAAACGCATAAAACAATGATTCATGCCAGATTTTATCATGTAAAAAATGATTCCACTCAAACAATAAAAAGCCGAGACCCCCGAATAGAACCAAGATTAAATACATAAGTGTTGCGATTTTTGTATACAAAGTAAAATGAAAGGTCTCTTTCCTCTTTTTAAAGTAATTCACAACTTCGATTAAAACCGGAAATCCAATGGCACCTAAAGTAATTAAAACCATATGGATAAATTGAACAAAATAATCGTTGGCAAAAGGAATTAATGAAGATCCGGTAATATCAAATCCAGCATTCGTTGTAGCCGTGACCGAAGAAAATAATCCATGCAAGTATGCTTCCTGCCAAGTTGGGTAATAATTCAAATAGTATGTTCCTAATATAAGTGCACCCATTAATTCAATCATAATAAAGACGACAAGCAGTTGCTTCAACAAGCGGACGAGTCCGGATAGATTCATTTGGTTCTGGTCGGTCATGATTAATCGCCGTTCCCTTAGCCCGATTTTTTTCCCTAATACGATCCAGAAAAAGGTGCCTAAAGCCATGATACCGACACCGCCAATTTGTAAAATAAAAATAAGGATAAAAAGTCCGGTGGTTGTAAACGTCTCGGCAAAATTTACCGTAGTCAATCCGGTTACACTTACAGCACTGACAGCCGTAAAAAGGGCATCCATAAACGTCCAGTGTGCATGGTTCTTAATAGCCACCGGTAAACACAATAACAGTGTGGAAATGATAACGACGATGATATAATAGCCGACAATCATTTGGGCAGGTCGTAAGTTGTTCATTAAAGTTTGAAATTTTTCCCGCATTTAAAAGTCCCTTTCAAGTAAAAACTATTGTTCATAATGGAAACTATACAGTTTAAAACAGTATGTATCACCTTATTTTATCTAACTTAAGAATGGTAGTCAAAACTTGCCATAAATGTTCCCACTTAACCGATCCATACTAAAAATAAATCGGAAAAAAGGTGGTGAATAACATGGCTCGTTCCTCAAATAAATTATTAGTACCTGGTGTTCAGCAATTTCTCGACCAGGTAAAATATGAAATTGCTGAAGAGTTTGGAGTTCAACTTGGCGCAAATACTGTATCACGCGCAAACGGATCTGTTGGCGGTGAAATCACGAAACGTCTCGTCCAGCAAGCACAATCACAACTTTCTAACAAAAATGAATAAAACTTGAAAAAAAGAAAAGCCCATTCAATAAACGGATGGGCCTTTCAATTTGTTCATATGTTATCAGTAGCTACTGTTTACCTATTCATGGTAACTAGAGCTGATTCTTTTTTATCAAAAAAGGAACTCAATTATTCGGCTTTCGGTTGAGGTTTTTCTGTTTTACGTTTCTCCACTTCTTGTGCCACAGATCCTTTTTTCTTAGAAATGAAATAACCGCCGACAGCTATCCCAAGCAAGACAACCCAGAAGATCGTTTTCCATAGGCCTGATTCCGGAAAATGTTCGTCTATTATCGCTACACCCGGATGCGCCAACGTATGGACAGCCAATTTCACACCTACCCAACCAACGATGAGGAATGCGGCATCCTCAAGAGTCGGGTACTGATTGAGTAATTTAACAAACCATGTTGCAGCAAATCGAATAATGATGAGACCAATCAGTCCGCCCATGAACATAACCATAAATTGACCGCCATTGATCCCGCCGATAGTAAAGTCACCAACCGGCCGCAATGTTACCGCCAATGCAACGGCAGCAAGCATGGAGTCGATCGCAAAGGCAATATCTGCCAATTCTACTTTTGCGACGGTTGCCCAGAATCCGCTTTGTTTATTTCCCGCAGTTACTTTCACTTTAGCGGTTTCTTTTCGCTTTTTGATAAAGTGATGAATCATAATGTATAACAAGTAAAGCGCACCGATTGCTTGAACTTGCCATACGTCAACGAGAAAAGAGATTAAAAACAATGTGGCAAAGCGAAAAACAAAAGCACCCAGCAAACCGTAAAACAAGGCCCGTTTCTGTTGTTTATCGGGTAAATGTTTCACCATAACAGCCATAACCACTGCATTATCTGCTGCCAAAATTCCTTCTAAGCCAATCAGTACCAATAAAACCCAACCATATTCTAATAAAATTGAAATATCCATTGAATCCCCTCCATCCATATTTTGTACCTTCATCATTTTTTTCTGTAAAAAAAGATTTGGAAACATAAAAAGACCTTTGCCAACTTTAACTTATAAGTAAAAGTCAGCAAAGGTCTTGCGTAGCACTTTTATATGCCAACAAAGCCGGAAGCATTTACGCTACGAAATGACGACTTTGTTTCAGGATTTCCCCTTTACGCTACTCCCCTTTACAAGAAAGAGTATATATGTTTTTCACTCTTAATTACAATGTGAATAAGGATATTTATGTTTTTATTATAAATTGATTTTTGTTAGATAGCAACAATTTTTTCATTTAAATAAAAATTCACTATTACCATACTACGTCCAACATATTGTAAATAGTTACAAGCGAAAAATAACTGCTGCTTTTTGTCGTCTACCGAACCCTTATTTTTCATCATCCATCGGGTTATATAACTTCACGTCCGGGTTCTTATCTTGGAACCAGCGAAGAGCGAAATCATTTTCAAATAAAAACACATTTCGATCATAACGATCCTTCACCAGCATACTTCGAGAACTGTTCAGTCTTTCATCAACCGTATCGCCTTCAATCCAACGAACAACTTTCGAACCAATATGTTCCATGTTCACATCGACATGGTATTCATTTTTCATTCGATGTTCGAACACTTCAAATTGTAATTGCCCTACTGCGCCAAGAATATATTCTTCATATTTTGTTTTAAATAATTGGATGGCTCCCTCTTGAACTAGTTGATGAATCCCTTTATGAAATTGCTTTTGCTTCATGACATTTTTGGCTGTAACCCGAACAAATAATTCCGGTGTAAATTGCGGTAACGGATTGAAATGAAAAATTGGTTTTCCTTCCAAAATCGTATCGCCAATTTGAAATATCCCTGTATCATACAAACCGATAATATCGCCGCTTACCGCTTCATCTACCGTACTACGGTCATCAGCCAAAAATTGCGTAGATTGGGATAATTTCAACGTTTTTCCTGTTCGTGCCAGTGTTACGGTCATACCACGTTCAAATTTTCCGGAACAAACCCGGACAAAGGCAATGCGATCGCGGTGTGCCGGATTCATATTCGCTTGAATTTTAAAAACAAATCCCGAAAAACTTTCTTTTAAAGGATCAATAGGGCCGATATCAGAAGGTCTTGCCTGCGGTTCGGGAGCAAATTTCAAATAAGTTTCTAAAAAGGTTTGTACACCAAAAGTTGTCAGCGCACTGCCGAAAAATACCGGTGTTAAAGTTCCATTTAATATTTTTTCCTCTGAAAATTCATTTCCTGCTTCATTCAGCAACTCAATTTCTTCCAATACTTGTTCGTATAAACCTGATTGTTGTAATTGATGTTCGACAGCCAATTCACCCTCTTCATTTAACGGCAAAAAGCGATCATTTTCTTCAACCCGAAATTGCTCAATCCGGTTATAAAAGCGATCATAAATCCCGAGAAATTCTTTTCCCATTCCGATTGGCCAATTCATTGGATATGCATCAATTTCGAGAACTTCTTCCAGCTCAGCAATCAATTCCAGCGGCATTTTTCCGACCCTGTCTAATTTGTTAATAAAAGTAAAAATCGGAATTCCCCGCATTTTACATACTTTAAAAAGCTTAATGGTTTGCGGCTCAATCCCTTTCGCAGAATCGATAACCATAACAGCACTATCGACAGCTGTCAAGGTTCGATACGTATCTTCACTGAAATCTTCATGCCCGGGGGTATCCAAAATATTAACGCGAAAACCATGATAATCAAATTGCATAACACTGGATGTAACGGAAATTCCCCGTTGTTTTTCAATTTCCATCCAGTCACTTGTTGCATACTTACCTGTCTTCTTTCCTTTTACTGTCCCTGCCGCCCGTATGGCACCACCGAATAAAAGTAGTTTTTCCGTCAACGTTGTTTTTCCGGCGTCCGGGTGGGAAATAATAGCAAACGTCCGCCGCGATTTCACTTCATCTATAAAATTTTCCATTTGTATAATTCCTTCCTATCTAAAAACTTTTTCTTCACGTAACAAAAATTTTCATACAAAAAAATATTACCGTTGAAAGCACAAGAATGCAATGGGGATTTTTATGTTATTATATGTTAAGGAAAGAATATGAAGGAGTTTTTTAACATGAAAAAAATTATTCTGGTCTTCCTCACCTTCTTCTTATTAGCCGGATGTGCAGAAGAGAACACCAGCCGAGACTCGACTACAAAACCTGATCAAAATTCAGATATTGGAACAACGGCAATTGAGGAAGATCAACAAAATCCGAGTCAAGAAGCTCCAGAAAGTGCTGAAAATGACTCGGTAGATAATAGCCAAGTAAATGGATTAAACGGGAACGTAATGAATGTTGTCGATGGCGATACAATGGATATTCAATTTGAAAACGGAAAGGAAGAACGGGTTCGTCTCGTTCTTGTCGACACACCCGAAACAAAACATCCGACAAAACCGGTCCAACCATTTGGACCTGAAGCTTCGGCATTTACAAAAGAAATGCTAGCAGGAAAAAATGTACAAGTGGAACTGGATGTCCAAGAACGGGATCAGTACGGTCGAATTTTAGCCTATGTCTATATCGATGGTAAAATGTTTAATGAATTATTATTAGAAAAAGGCTTGGCAAGAGTGGCTGTATTTCCGCCAAATACTCGCTATGTTGATGAATTTTATGCGATTCAGAAAAAAGCACAAGAAGCAAAACTTGGCATCTGGTCGATTGAAGATTATGTCACTGATAATGGGTATATTGTTCAAGAGGAAACCGGGGAAAATCAATCTTCAACTAATACAAATATAGATTGTCAAAATCCAATCAAAGGAAATATTAACTCAAAAGGTGAAAAAATCTATCATGTACCCGGCGGCCAATATTATGACATAACAAAAGCCGAGGAATTGTTTTGTACGGAACAGGAAGCTGTGAACGCAGGTTACCGAAAATCACAAAGATAAAGTGAAACTTCCGGATGTGGGGATTTTCTTCATCCCCACTGATTTAGTTGAACCAATCGGGCACTTATCTTCCTCTTTTACATCTTGATTTCGCTTATTATTCTACAGGAGGAAGATTAGTGCCCATTTGTGCGGGATAAAGTGAAACTTCCAGCAGTTTGGCTTTATCCCCACTACTTATTGGTTGTGGCTGTAACGAGATGAAAATAAGTCATTGTACTTGAAGCCAAAATCGAGAAGGCAACTAGTTCCCTTCCCGATTCACTTTACCGACGTCTACCCCATATTTTTTAATCTTTTTCCACAACTCTACTGCTTTTTCGAGAAAATATCGTAGAATAAACAAAATCATAATAACCATTTCGGGAATATCCATAACGCGAAAAGGATTTACAGCAGTTATGATTATTTCATGCAAATCACCCTTCGTTAAAAAAAAATCTATACCTATCGATAAAATAATAAGTGAAATAAAAATAAATAAAACGATACCTAATTCTTTCATTTCATCACCAACCGATTAAGAATGCATTTATGATTTATCATTCCTCTCTTTTCGCAATTTATCCCACACTTAAGATGCAGCAAAACGCCAACATTAAAATATTTTTTGCATAATCATCCAATTTTTACAAATAATAAAGTGAAACTTCCAGCAGTGGGGGTTCTTCATCCCCACTGCTGGTTAGTTGAACCAATCGGGCACTTACGGACACTTATCCTCCTCCTTTACATCCTTGATTTATTAAGCCTTAGCAGGAAGATTAGTGACCGTTTGTGCGGGATAAAGTGAAACTTCGAGAAGTGGCAAATTTCTTCATCCCCACTGATGGTTAGTTGTAGCAATTGAGCAATCATCTTCTTTGTAAACCCAGTCTATGGTGGGGCTGTTACTGGATAAACGCAATCATAAAACGTCCTGTCATCTAGGAGGTAACTTGTGATGGGTCTCGTCTCAAAATTATTTGCAAAACCCAAAAAAAAGAAGAAAAAGAATCAACCGGCCACAAAAGATACGAGTGGACAAGCAAACGATATTTCTAGACGATTTTTAAATAACGATTTAAGTAAAAACTTACAAACCATCCTTAATACAACCGGAAATAGTGCAGATATTATTATTAGGCAAATTGACTTAGCGGATGAACCACCAATTAAAGCTGCCTTGGTTATGGTTGACGGATTGATTGATGACAAAACCGTAAATGAATCGATTATCCATACGTTACTGAATGATTATTCGTTACAAGAAGCTGTTTCTATTGAAAAAAGCTTCGATTATCTTGAAAAAAAATTACTTCCTATTACGAATGTCACTTCCGTATATGATTGGAACGATTTATTTGGAAAATTATTATCAGGAGAAACCATTATCTTTATTGATGGTGTAGAAAAAGCACTATCAACCAGCACAAGAGGTGGAGAAAAAAGAGCAGTCTCGGAGTCGAAAAATGAAGTATCCCTTCGCGGTCCGAAAGAAGCATTTACGGAATCCATGCGGACAAATACATCACTAATACGTTCACGGATTAAAAATCCCAATTTATGGATTGAGTCCTTTCAAATCGGTAAAGTAACGAAAACAGATATCAACGTTATGTATATGAAAGGCATTGCCAACGAAAAGATTGTGAAAGAGGTAAGGAAACGACTAAAACGAATTGATATCGACCAAGTACCGGATTCCGGCTTTATAGAGCAACTGATTGAAGAAAAAACCTATACAATATTTCCGACGGTCTATCATACTGAAAGACCGGATATCGTTGCAGCGAATTTAATGGAAGGGAAAATAGCGATTATCGTAAACGGTTCGCCATTTGTGCTGACTGTACCGGCATTGTTTATTGAATTTTTTCAAGCTGCAGATGATTATTATGCCCGCTTTGATATTAGTACAGGTCTTCGCTTTTTACGTGTGTTAATTTTTTTTATATCCATCGTCGGACCCGCAACATATGTGGCAGTTACAACATATCATCAAGAAATGATTCCAACCTTACTAATTATAGCTATTGCCGCTCAGCGCGAAGCTGTTCCCTTCCCGGCCTATGTTGAAGCTTTGTTAATGGAAACAACTTTTGAAATTTTACGAGAAGCAGGAGTACGATTACCAAAAGCGGTCGGTCAAGCTGTTTCCATTGTCGGCGCTCTCGTTATCGGTCAGGCGGCAATTCAGGCAGGAATTGTTTCTCCTGCGATGGTTATTGTGGTATCCATAACAGCCATCGCCAATTTTGCAACACCTTCATTTTCAATGGCAATATCAACCCGTGTTATTCGCTTTGGATTAATGACTTTAGCAGCGGTAATGGGATTTTACGGGATTATCACGGGACTCATGATGATGACATTGCATTTATGTAGTTTACGTTCTTTTGGCGTCCCTTATATGGAACCATTAGCACCTCTTATGATTAAAAATATGGGCGATACAATCATTCGTATCCCGCTTTGGAAAATGAAATCCCGTCCAAAACTAATTAGTCAAAAAAATATTATTCGCCAAGGAGATAACCAACAACCCCGTCCACCAGAAGATAACGGATCGTAGGTGAGAGAATGACAAAACGTTTAAACTTATTTGCTTTTATATGCATAACTATATTGCTGGCCGGCTGTTGGAATCACCGTGAGTTAACAGATATCGGAATTATCGCTGCAGTCGGAATTGATTACGGGCAAGATAAACGCTATAATATGACGTTCCAATTTGTCAATCCAAAAAACATAGCCGGCAACCAACAAACAAGCGGATTATCAGGTCCTGCCATTACGATTTATGAAAGCGAAGGAGATAATTTGTTAGAAGCTGCTAGAGCGGCCTCCCAGCATGTTTCCAGACAGTTATATTTTGCCCATACCAATGTGTTAATGATTGGTGAGGAAGTTGCAAGAGATGGCTTAACTGACATACTCGACATTTCCATTAGGAACCCGGATTTTCGTTCTACAGCTACTATAGTAATAGCCAAAGATTCAACAGCAGAACAAATTTTAAAAACATTGACACCACTTGATCAAATTCCGGCAAATAAAATTGATAAGACGCTCCAATTTTCTGAAAGTCGATGGGGAGAAAATATCCATCTTACTGTTGGCGAACTTGTTCCAACCATTTATTCAAAAAGTAAGCAAGCAGTGGTTAGCGGATTTGTCCTTAAAGGAGACAAAGAAAAGGGAAAGCAAGATGCAAATATTCAATCTTCCCGACCATTAGCCCCGCTAAATGCTGATGGAATAGGCATTTTTAAAGGAGACAAATTAATCACATGGGCGGAGGGAAAAACTGCCAGAGGGATTAATTGGATACTAAACAATATTCAATCAACAGTTATGGCTGTTGACTGGAAAGATAAGAAGGATGCATTTGGCATAACCATTAATCTTTCTAAATCTAAAATTTCGGCAAATGTGAAGAACAACAAACCTCATATTACCGTCCATATTGATGCGGAAGGAGGTATTACAGAAGCTGACACATTTCTAGACCTTTCAAAAGCCGAAGAACTGATTAAAGTACAAAATGCATTGAGAAAAGAAATTAAGAAAGAAATAGAAAACTCTATCCAATTTGCTCAAAAACATAAAGCCGATGTATTCGGATTTGGAGAAAAAATAAGCCAAGTTGATGAAGTTTATTGGAAAAAAGTTGCAGATGTCTGGAATGAGGAGATTTTTCCAAATTTAGAGGTAAAGGTAGAAGTCAATGCCTTCATACGGAGAACGTATTTAATTTCAAAACCATTTTTATATGAGCATAAAGGGAATGACAAAACATGGAAAACACAAAACTGAGCAGCTATCAATTTTTTGTTATGATTTTACTTTTTGAAATGGGGACGTCACTTGTCATCTCATTGGGTAGTAATGCAAAACAAAATACATGGTTTTCCATTTTACTCGGATCATTGATCGGTATTCTTTTCTACCATGTGAATTACAAAATTTACACCTATTATCCGAATGAACTTCCTTCTTCTTATTCCAAAAAAATTGTTGGTAAATTTCTTGGAAGCATCCTCGGCTATTTTTACATTATTTATTTTACTTATATATGTGCCAGAGTCACTCGTGATTTTGGAGAACTATTAGTTGCAGTAGCCTATACGCAGACACCACTTTTTATCGTTAATGCGATTATGATTATCCTTTGTGTTTTCGCCGTAAAAAAAGGGATTGAGGTGATTGCTCGAACTGCGGAAATTAATTTTGCCCTAATGTATTTATTTGCAATCACCGGATTGATCCTAATTCTTGTTTCAGGTTTAATTGAATTGGAAAATTTAAAACCTGTTCTTAGGAATAACTGGGGGACAATATTGAGAGTGGTCATCTTAGAAACTGCATTTGTTCCATTTGGTGAAATGATTGCTTTCACATACCTTTTCCCTTATTTGAATTATTCAAAAAACGGTCGCTTTTTAGGTTCCTTTGCAATTTTACTTAGCGGTATAAATTTGAGTATAACGGCGGCAATTAACGTAGCTGTCCTTTCAGTTCCTTTATTTGAAAACACTCAATTTCCGCTTTTATCAACGATTCAATATATTAGTATTGGAAACTTTATCGAGCGTCTTGATATCTTTTTCATCTTTGCTGCCTTTATTGGAGCGTTTTTTAAGATCGTTATTTTTTTTTATGTAGCTGTTATAGCGACTACCGATCTATTTCATTTGAAAGATCATAAAAAAATTGTCTATCCATTTGGTTTAATCGTGTTGTTTTTGTCACAAACGATCGCAAGTAATTACCAAGAACATATTAATGAGGGACTTAAATTTGTTCCCCCTCACATACACATTCCATTTCAAATAGGAATACCCGTCATTTTGCTGGTAATTGCCTTTTTGAAGAATCGTAAAAAGGAAAAGAATATGAGTAAAACCATGAAGGAAGGGTAAAGGTAAGCTTTTTTCATTTCAAACATAATTTTCTTGGTGGTGTCCGAATAAAATGACTACTCGGACACCTGCCTCTCAAACTTTCTCCTTTTGTTGAATAGATTGTTTTCATCAAAGGTGCGCCCTCCCCTTCTCTTCATCAAAGGCATCTTTCCAACCATATAAGAAAATGGAAAATTCATACGAATAAGGCTTTCAAAACTGCCATTCTCCCCAAGATAAAAATGTTTCCACTAAAAAAAGTTAACAAAACATCCTTGACTTTTTTATTTGTTTCCATTATATTATTTAATGTGATTGACAGAAAAATTATGATTCCGTAGCTCAGCTGGGAGAGCACCACCTTGACAGGGTGGGGGTCGCTGGTTCGAACCCAGTCGGGATCACTAAAGCAAAAGGCATATTCCATTAGGGTTTATGTCTTTTTTGTTTATCTTCCTTCCCGCCTTTCTTATGCATTTTTCTAAAGTTAGGGTGAAATGCGGGTGAAAATGTCTCGGAAAACCTGAAAATACCCCGTTCTACATCGGAAATAGTTGATTAGAATAACCGACAAATAATGGTTCTTCAAAATATTTTGGAATACATCCAACTTAAGAGCTTTCATTGACAGGGTGGGGGTCGCTGGTTCGAACCGAGTCGGGATCACTACTTCAATTACATTTTTCTTGGATATGATTGATAATGTGGTAGACCAAAAAAGTTTGAAAAGACAAAGAAATATGCCATTCATCTTCCAGTAATTTTTTCTCCCTATACCGTTGTTCTTTGACATACACCTATTCTTGTACCAAAAAATCAACGTAACTTCCCCCTTTTATCAAAAATCCTTTTTTCCAATAAAACCCAAAATGTAACAAAAAAGCCGTTGATTTTTCATCCACAATCCTGTTAATGGCAAAAAATAAATAACTGTCGTGAGTTGAAACGTGGGATGGTTCAACAAATGAAATCAGACAGGACCTACTATAAAGCCTATTTTCCAGAAACCGCTCAAATACGATACGAGAATAACCGCAAAGCATGTGGTGCCAAGTTAAAACTAGATTCAGCCATTGATTTTATTCAATTTGTTGAAAAGAAAATCTTAGATGACGACTGGTCTCCTGATGCGGCTTGTGGACACGCCAAACTTCATTCTACTTACGGTGAGCAGATTGTTTGTACAAAAACGATTTATAACTACATTGATAAAGGGCTAATCGCTGTTAAAAATATCGATTTACCAATGAAGTTGAGACGTAATACCAAGACCAAACGAATACGTAAAAATAAGCGTATCCTTGGCCAAAGTATTGAAGAACGACCAGCAGAAGTTGAACAACGGCAAGAATTTGGACACTGGGAAATCGATACCGTCATTGGCAAAAAAGACAAAAAGGATGAAGTTCTCCTTACGCTAACAGAACGTAAAACTCGTAAAGAACTCATATTCAGAGCTGACGGTAAGAACAGCCAAGCTATCAATACCATCATCAAACAACTGCGCCATAAATATGGCACTTCATTTCATCAAATTTTGAAAACCATTACCTCAGATAATGGTTCTGAATTTGCGGAGCTAAGCCTATCCGTCCAAGATGAGAAGACAACCGTTTATTTCACACATCCCTATTGCTCTAGTGAAAGAGGGACAAACGAGAGACATAACGGTCTCATTCGACGTTTTATTCCAAAAGGAAAAGCCATTTCTTCTGATTTCTTCTGTATCCGATGTGACCATTACCTATGCAGAAAACTGGTGTAACAGCCTACCTCGGAGGATTCTGGGTTATAAGACTCCAGAAGAATGTTTCCAGGAAGAACTTTCCCGTTTGGCTTCTTCATAATCTGAATAACGGCTTTAGCAACTTGACATGGAGCCTCCAGCAGGCATGATTCCCAGCCAGGAAGCCAGCTAATAGGGAGCTGACTGTGCCTACAAGGCTATCATGCCTGCCCCTCCATGTAAAGTTGCCCATTTAATAGTCCAGTAACACTAAATAAAGCTTAGATCCTTAATCTAACACGGTTTAACAAGTATTTCAAAAAGCGTTGCATTTAATATTGCAATTTAAGAAAAATAAATAACTAAAAAACAGATTACGAACTCCAGAACTTTCGAACTCCATTTTTTATTTGTGACTTGATTAATATACGATTTGAAGAGAACTTTCGCTTCCACCTAAAGCTACTCTTTGCAACAAATATATCGAACAGTTGTATTATTCTTCATCTGAATGTTCATCGTTGCTTTTTTTTCTTAAATAATAAATGTATAGAATGGGAATGAGTCCACAAATAAAAACAACCCCCCCTAAAATAAACCCATTTTTAAGATTAAGTTCTTCACCTAAAGTGTTCAAATAGCCAATACAAAAGCTAATTAGTACTAAAACGGCAAGTGAGACGATTAACCCTTTGTTAGGCGACTTTTCCGAATCTTCATGTGCTACACTAATATCCAACGATAAAAATGCCGATATTACAGCTGTAAGAATAAATACAAACCATAATGGATTTTTGGTCATTCCCTCTATTCCTTTTGTTATCCAATCATATGCCAAAATACCGAGGATTCCAATTGTTTGAAGAATATATGCAGTCCGTATATTTTGCAGGTTTTTCATTTTTAAACGTTCATCTCTAATTTTTTGCAATTTTATCACTTTCCCTTTCTATCCAAAATATTTCATCTAAAGTTTTATTAACCGCATAACAAATTTCTAGACACAATTTTAGTGTTGGATTATATTTTCCTTTTTCAATCAAGCTAATTGTTTGACGGGTAACACCTACCTTTTCAGCTAATTGTTGTTGCGTGAGGTTGACTTGAACACGGGCTACTTTGAGATTGTTTTTCAAAAATTAAAACCCTCCCATCTATGTAATTTATATATTCCATTATATAATATATATATTGCATTTTTCAATGTATATCTTCCATCTTAAAAAAATTTTTGCAAAAAAGCATAATAAACTTATTTTTTATCCTCACTATTTACAAAAAAACTTTACCAAATTCATTGCTTGAAAAATAAGAATGTACATTCCTTGAAAAGTAAACAAAAAATAAAAAAGTTTCCATAGGAGAAATATGTTAAAATACAATCCAATTGTTCATATATTTTTGGGAATATTGATAAATGGAGGAAGAAACAAATGAATAACTATAAGTTTAATGAGTTTATAAATATTGCAAGAAAACTAAATGATCTTGATATTATTCCAATGTTAATGGGATCAGTTGGTTTAGAAGTTGTAACAGGAAAAAGCTGGGAATCACAAGATTTAGATATTCACGTACCTGGTGATAAAAGGGGATGGGAAGTACCACCTGAATTGTCTATTTTTAAATGGGATGAAATAATGAACGTAATGACATCCATGGGATATAGATTAATTGATTTACATGAACATGAATTCTCTAAAGATGGTTTATCGGTAGAGTTTGGTATCATTGACACCTTACCAGAATTTGCAGGAATCCAACTAGAGGAATTAGAAATACATCAAAGAGAGGATGTAAAATTTTATTTACTAAATCCCAAGCAATATTTATGTGTTTACGAGTCTTCATCTAAAGATAGCTATCGAACAGACAAAAACAATAATAAGGATTTTAAAAAGATAGATTTTTTAAAAGGAATTATAAATTATGACTAAACTAGGTCTTCAGTACCTAGTTACCACCCAAAAAGCCCTTTCCAAAAAGACTATCGCTAAATTACAATAAATTGTGTATTGATAAATATAGCTATTACTGTACTTGGCGTAAATCTTTCCATAAAGTCTTTTTGGGTGCTAATCACAAACTTTTAAAGGAAGAAAAAAACCTATTCTATTGTAAATATTATGTGTATCACATGGCAGAAAATACTCTAAATACTGTTCGTCTACTTTTTTAATACAATGCTCTTTTTGGTGACGAACCCCCTTCTTGTTGGTGTAATGAAAGAAAAGAATGTTTACAATACCACTTTTAACTAATTTTCCATAATTTAACAGTATCGATCGTAATTTTGATTCGGGTCAACTAATCCCTACATTAATTTTTTGGTTGCTACTAATTCTCCCCCACCTCCGCACGATTATTTATTGTATAATGTACTGAAGAGTACCTTATTTTAATGAATGATGCATGCCATTATTTTTGAATTTTTTAGTTGCAATTTTCAATTAACCTTGTTATAATAAAAACACGAACTGTTGTTCCTTTTATCTGCAAGTAATTAAAACTGAACAAATTGAAAAAAATGTTTTTAGTGGAAGATGAAGAACTATACGGGGATGAATTGGTAAAATTGAGGAAGGGGATGATATAATTGAGCGAGAAATTACTTGAACAAATATTTGAAGAGTTAAAAAATATGAATAACCGAATTGGTGGTCTTGAACAACGACTCAGTGGCTTTGAACAACGATTCAGTGGTCTTGAACAACGCTTTAATGGCCTTGAACAACGCTTCGGCGATCTTGAAACCGGACAAAAAGATTTAGTAAGACAATTTACCCATTTTGAAGCTGGACAAAAAGATTTGGTAAGAAAATTTACCCATTTTGAAGCTGGACAAAAAGATTTGGTTAAACAAGTGAACGGTATTGAAATTGAACTGAAAGAATTCCGCACAGAAACAAAAACATCACTTAAAGTCATCCAGACCGGGCAACAAGGGACACGTGAAGAGATGACGCAACGTTTTAAAGATACTCTTAACCGTCTCGAATCAGATATTGCCCTACCTTTCAAAAAACCGCACAACAAGAACTGGAACTCAATCGGATAAAAAACCAATAAAAACTATAACAAAAACAATAAAGAAAACAAGTATAAGGCAATTGAACAAATGATAATGAAGGATATATAAACGAAGTTAGAAGATTCCTAAATAGAATTAGCACATTGAAGAAAAAGTGTTGACCAAAATGAAGAAAAAAATAAACACAAAACTCATGCAAGTACAACTGACAGAAACAACCCCCATCATACTGGCTATTCGATTCGTGGTCAAGATGAAACCGGCGCTAAAGCGGTTGCCCTTTCCATAACGTTCATAAACTTTATGAAGAACTTAATTTCGTAAGGGAAGAAATATCCGATCTCGAGGATACTATATTTTCAACTGTCAAAAAGCAACAAAATTCAATTAGAAATTAGATTATCCAAAAAAATGTACAACATTCCAATTAAAAAGCAGTTTTAAGGGACTGAGAAAAAATTTTAGTCCCTTGATAAATTCATCTTCATTCTATGTATTTTTTTTCATCAAGATCTAGTTCTTCCCAAATGCTTTTTGTAATTGTATAACATTTGTCAAAATCAAAGTCCATCATAAATGAAAATTCAAATATACTTTGTATAGCCTCTCAAAATAACGCTTGTTCCCGGTTGCTTCATATGCCGTCATCATCGCTTCACATAGATGCATATTGGCATTCTGTCCGCGATAAGGAGATATTTCGGACCAGTCGGCTGAGATTTCATCAAGATAAAGCCCCTCTTTTTCCCTCCAAAAATAGCGTTCTAATATATCAAATGTATCAGCAATCATAGGAACAGCGGATGATATGCCTGCCTTGGTTGCCATCGCTGCGGCTAACAAAACAAAGGCATGACCATATGCTCTTTTCGCTGAATTAGATACGGACCGTCCTTTCAATTTCCAATAATACCCGCCATGCTTGTGATCGCGTTGGTGACTCTGCAAGAATGAAATGCCGTGCTCCGCCAGTTTCCTGTACGCTTGATCAGGCTTCAATAGCGATGCCACACTGAAAATAAATACAAATCTTGCTTGACCGACAAGCTGTTTCGTTTCATAATCACAAATTGTTCCGTCATCAAGAAAGCAGTTGATATACCCCCCGAAAACTTTGTCTATACATCGTGGTGCATAAAAGTTCACTGTATCAAGGATATGCGTTTTAAAAAATTGGCTGATGAAAAATTCGGCAATTTTCGCTCCATCTTCGGTCCCTCCTTCCATAAAGTACTTTATGTTGCGAGCCTAATAAATATGAAAAGAGGAAAATGGTGAACAGAGTATAATTTTTTGTTTCACTACATGCGGTTAATACCAATTTTTTGTAAATTTTTTTTTAAAAGCTTATTGGATGCTAATCAAAGAGGTATTATCCCAATGACTGGTTAAAAAAACTTTTCCTTTCGTTATTTTAGAAGATTCAACAACATCAATCGCTTTTTTTACTTCCAACAGATCATACTTTGAATCTCCCCCTTTCAATGATAACTTTTTATCAGTGACGAGACCTATTAGATGATAAAAAGATTCCTGCCATTTCTCAACCGAGACGTTTTGATTCCAATTCCGCAAATGAAAAATATTCGCATTCACTTTTGCTTTATTTACAATATCCGCCCAGTTTACTTGTTTCCCTGATAAAAGACCAATAGTAATAAATTTCCCATTTGGGCGAACACTTAATGCCAATTCGTCTCCGGATGAACCTCCCACGGAATCAATCGCAGCATCCGCACCCATTCCATTTGTTAATTCCATAACGGTTTCATAAAGTGGAAAAGCAGAAGTGTCTATAACATATGACGCGCCAAAATGAAGCAAGTCTTCTGTATATTTTTTATTTCGAGTGACTGCAATTATTTGAAAGCCTAAAAGTTTTGATAATTGTACAAAAATATGACCAATTGAAGATCCACAAGCATTTACGAGTAAAACATCATTGGGCCTTAATTTCAAAACTTCCGTACAAATCACCCATGCTGTAATTGGATTAATATACAATTGTGCTGCCGTGAAATCATCAATGGAATCCGGTACGGGTACTGCAAACTCTGCTGTTGTCTTAACAAGCTCTTGCCAAGTCCCTTCCCCACGTAAAGGCAAAACACGTTTTCCAATAAGACTTTTAGAAACAAAAGGACCTACTTCTTCTACAATACCAACACCTTCATAACCGGGAATATTCGGTAAAGAAATCCGATGTGAATATGCCCCTCTAATTGGTATTAGATCAGAAGGATTGATAGGGCGAGCCAACATTCGAACAAGTACTTCTTTTTCTCTAGGTGGTTCAATCTTTTTAGACTCAACTCTTAACACATCTTTTGGATGACCGAATTGATAAAATTTAATACAGTTTCCATTCAAAACTATTAAGTCTCCTTTTCTAATCCAATTTTATTAAAAAAGCTACAACTTAATTCTACCGTTAACATAATTGGACAGCCACTGGATATAGCAGATTGAGTTCTCGAAACATTCCCTGTTCTTCCCAACATGCTTGTGCGTCTGGATCTTAAGCCCTTAATTTCCAACTAATTTGCCCGTTTTCGACTTCTTAATGGAACAATTGATAGCACGTTTTTTATTTTAAAAGTACGAATTTGTCTTTTTGTATAGCAATAAGCTTGGAAATGTTCTTCTCCAATTCTTCTAACTGTAATAATTCTATGTGTTATGATATTTTTTTCGGAAAGGTAAATCATTTCAAGTCTTTCTCCGCTTTTTGCAGCATTCAAAAGTAAAGTTCTCATCCTATCACCCCACAACGAACCTTTGTTCTTATTATATACCAAACATTAGTTCTAATTCAATACCTAATTTACTTTTTCTCAAATTTTTATTTTGAGTTGAAATAGTAGTACCACGTTCTATACTCATCTCCGCCTTAACATCCTTACCACCGGCAGAACCATTGAAATATTGGCACCCTATCCCATGCCATCAAGGCAAATTTTCATGTAAGTGTTTTTTTAATCCAATGAACTTATCATGAACTATCCAATGTTTGGTCATATTAATAAATAGCCACTAGCCTTAGAATCTGCAAAAGTGAGGGAATAAAATGGAACAAGAAACGGTAACAAAGGGGAATCTTGAAGGAAAACGGAAAAAGGCAAAGGAAGGAGACATGGTTGAAGTTAAGCGAGGACGTTATAAAGGAAAAAAAGGAGAAGTTCTGATTGTTAAAGAGAACTCTGTCATTATCCAGATTGGAATAAATCCAAAAACAGGCGAGCCAGTTAAAACGGTTGTCAATCATAAAAACTATAAACGGGTGAAATAATTAATTCTACCTGCCCCATCCGGTATGAATGGGGCAGTGTTTTTTAGCTGGCCCGAAAACAGGAGTTCCTGACTTGCCGTAAAAAGTGAAATTACTCCTTCCCCGAACGCCATTTTTTGCAATCTCTTTAAACATTTTTCATTTATTCGCCTTTATGTCCCGGATGTTAAAATCAATCTCTTCAAGCATGTTCATGTTTAACTCCTTCACTCGTCTATAAATGTAAAACAGTCTCCAATCGTTTTAAGCATGTCGGTGATTAATGTGTTGTTTGTTTTAGTTTTCTACCAATTAACATCATTGCAAATAAGAATGTCAATATTGCGAGTATAACTAAAAAGAAAAAGACATGATGTAAACTTTCCGCTAATTGACTACCGTGTAATTCTTCACTTAACCATAAACCGGATATGGCAATTCCAATCGTTTGACCAAGATTCCGCATTAAATTAATGGTACCCATCGCTGCACCACGAAAATTCCACTCTACTGCTGATTGAACCACAACAGTATAAAGCGTACTGGAAAGGCCGAAACCAATGCCTAAAATTCCTGTTGTCACCATCATCCAAGGAATTATTGTATTTGCTTGAAAGAATACAAGACCGATACAAGCAAAAATAATCATGGTGCTCCCAATAATCGCTATAGAAGCTACCGATATTTTTTCAAAAAGTTTGCCGGTTATCATCGCACCAATCATCCATGTGATGGACATCGGCAACATAGCGATTCCGGATAAAGTGGCGTTTAACCCGCTTACCCCTTGCACCCATAAAGGAATATAAAAGGTGACCGTTACTAAAATAAAGCCAATAAAAAATGAGGCAATATTGGAAACTGTGATAAATCTGTTTTTAAATAAAGAAAGTGGCAGCATCGGTTCTTTTCCTTTTGCCTCAATAAAAAGAAATAGACCCATGAAAACGAGCGAAATGAGTAACCAAAAAAATAAATTCGTTGACATTTGTTTTTCTACTTTTACGATGTTAAGGGCCAACAAAAAAGCCGTCATACTGATTGCAAAAGTAATAATTCCGGCATAATCAATTATTTGTTTTTTCTTTGATAATTGTTCATGGAGCGCTTGTTGTAAAAGAATTAAAGAAATGATTCCAAACGGTAAGTTCATGAAGAAAATCCAATGCCAAGAAATTGCATCCACGATAAAACCGCCGACAATTGGACCAATGACCCCTGAAATGCCCCATACACTACTGATCCATCCTTGAATTTTTGCCCGTTGTTCAAATGAAAAAACATCCCCAATAATCGTCATTGGAATAGTGGCCAGCGCACCTGCACCAATTCCTTGGATCAACCTAAAAATAACAAGTTGTTCCATAGTTTGTGACAGACCGGATGAAGTAGATCCAAGTAAAAAAATGACAACTCCAATTTGAAACATAATTTTCCGACCATATAGATCGGCTAATTTTCCAAAAATAGGTGTACTGATGACCGTGGCCAATAAATAAACAGAGATGACCCAAGTATATAAGCTGCTCCCACCTAAATCCTCAACAATTTTCGGCATAGCAGTACTAACAATTGTCCCTTCAATGGCTGTTAAGAAAGTAGCAATAATTAAGGACGTGACAATAATATTCTGTTTGGTTACCCCTTGCATGATAAATTCTCCTTTTATTTCCACATTACGTTAGATTATACGATAGAATTGGCAGTAACGTAAAAGTTTATGTTTAACAATGGGCTAAATTCATTAGTTTTATCATACTATGACTATTTACATAATAGAAGTAAGTTCATAATTATTTTCAGGTGTATAAGGAAAACTTGGGTGTCCGATCCTTTAGGTGAGGGCAAATTCGTAGTCAGCAAAAAAAATTTTTTCGCTTGCGAGGTAATGCTACCGAAGCTTCTCTAGTCACCGAAAAAATATAAAATTTTTTCGGCTGCGATGTATTCCCGCGAAGCTTTTCTTGTGCACTTATGCGTTAGGAAAGTAGAAATTGAAAAATTTTTACTTTCCTATTAGCTAAAAAAACCACCTGTCTGAAAGGTGGATTGGTCAGATATACTAACCTTTGGAGGAATGTTTTCATTAGGAAAAGCTGGAGAAATGAAAATCCAGAGGAATACGATTGGATTTATAGATTTTCTTATGTTGCGCCAGTCTGATTTAATCCATATATTTTACACTGCTTGTCGAAATTCCGGCTCTCCTAATTTTTCGTTAAATTCAATAACTAAATCTTTATCATCAAAATACCAAACATCCTCATCCTCAATAAAGAAAATAACACCGTCCTTTTCCAGTTGAATATTGGAACGTTCAGGTATATCTTTATCCATTCCCAGTGAAAAGCCGCTAATAAAAGAATTAAAACCGCCGTAACGAATATAAAAACGTACAAAATCTCCCTGATTTAAGGATAACTCTTCTTTGTACCAATTGAAAACTTTTTCAGACATTGTAATTTGCATGATCATCACCTCATCATAAAATTGGGCTGTCATTCTAGAAAACACTAATTGTGAAATATTTCACAAACATTTCTTGCTCTTAGTATATCAGTAAAAGTTTTTCGCGGCAATCTTGATTTTTGGATAATTTGTGAATTTAATTAATAAGTGTTATGTAATTTTTACCTAATTAAATGCTTGGTAAGTCCCCTTTATTTTTAGGTTAACCGATACAAATTTACGTTAATATATGATATAATAATAATAGAAATGGAAGCGCTTCCTAATAAAGTTCACAATTTTAGGGAAATAATTTTAATAATTTTTTGTAAATTGCATATAAGGAGGTGAGAACCATGATGTGGATTACTACTATTATAACTATGTTAATCATTTTTGTTAGCATACTATTGTACGATCAAAAGAAAAGTCGACATGGACCGTCAACCAGCCAACCCAATTCTTCCACGCATAAACATTATCAAACGAATAATAAGGAAAATTTTACGTTTATGACTTGTCCACGTTGTAAGAAGTATAGTTACGTTAATAAAAACAACTTAATTAAGATTTGTAATCATTGCGGTTGGAATCTTACCGAGCCATATATAAATACGACCTTCAAATTATTAAAACCCTCGAATAATGCTGATGATCCAATCACTAATTTAAAAATAAATGAGCAGCTCTATATTATCGATGAAATAATAGAAGATAGCGAAAAAAGTTTTAATGGCATTGCTGTCTATAATCGTAATGGAAATATCGTTGGCTGGTTACCGGAACAAATTGTTGAGGAATTAAGACCAAAAATCGCCTTGAGTAAACGGATTTTGGCTAAAGTGAAATCGATTTATTCAGGTAGCGGAGAAATTGAAATTTTAGTAACAAATGACTTAATGAAAATGTGGGGATAACATCATAAAACACTCCAGTTAAGTTTAGCCTCCACCTCATTTTCCTTCAAACACGGATGTGACTAACTACCCTCATTTAAATTCCCGCTACAGCGAAAGACCTCATTTTAAAAAGAAATGAGGTCTCTTTACTGATTTTATTATTTTGAAAGGAAAGATATTAATAAAATCTCTTAAAACTGTCAAAGTGGCGTTTCCAATAAGGATTGTCTAGACTAGCAATTTCCACGCCGTCGGAACCTGCATTAATAAATTGATTGTTCCCCAAATATATGCCCAAGTGAGAAATGCCGGCTTTATATGTATTTTTAAAGAATACAAGATCGCCAACTTCCGGATTGTTTACATAATACGAACGATCAAAATATCCTTCACTCGAATAACGCTTAATATCTTTACCGGATTGTTTATAAACATAATAAATAAAGCCACTGCAATCAAAACCGCTTGGCGTAGTGCCACCCCATACATAAGGGATTCCGAGTAAACTTTTTGCTACGCTGACTAGCGTATTAACATTATAACTGCCATTGGTATTAGTAGATGTGTTACTTCCGGAATTATTGGAAACACCAGATCCCGCTGAACCTTGAATGGTTAATTTTTGACCTACATAAATCACATCAGAGCTCAAATTATTCCAGCTCTTTAAATTAGCGACACTAACTCCAAATTTACTTGCAATTTTCCATAAAGAGTCCCCTGCTTGAACGGTATAATCCGAAGAAGCCGAGCCATTTTGATTCGAATTAGAAGTTGAATTTGAACTTGTATCCGTTGATGTTTGAGCATTTTTGACAGTTAAAGTATTACCCGGGAAAATTAAGGTGGTCGTTAAATTATTCCATGCCATTAAATCTTGGACGGAAACTTTATATTTAAAAGCAATGCCGCTTAAGGTATCGCCGCTTTTAATCGTATAGGTGATTGTGGAGCCACCTTGTGTACCTGAATTTTGATTGGATGGTGGTGCGGAATTCTGATTCTGATTACTGGAACTTGACGGTTGTCCCTGACCGCTCACGACAAGTACATTCCCGGGATAAATTAATGAAGAAGTTAAATTGTTCCATGCCATTAAGTCTTTTAACGGAATGTTATGTTGTAAAGCAATTTTACTCAAGGTGTCGCCACTCTTGACGGTGTATGTACTTGCTGCTGTTGAAACCGGTTGATTCGTAGAACTTGATGGAGTAGTTTGACTAGTTTCGCTACTCCCTGTTTCCAAAACTTGATTTGGATAGATGACATCAGATGTTAATTGATTCAAACTTTTCAACTGAGTCACACTAACATTATACTTTTGTGCAATTGCCCATAAAGAATCCCCGCGTTGGACTTTATAAGTTGCTGCTTCTGTTTCATTAGCACCAAATAGAGCAGAGGCAATTGCTGCACTTGCTGTTACTGACATGATTACTTTTTTATTACTCAATGGATACCCCCCTTTTTCTTTATATCGGCCATTTCTCATTAGTCTTTAGATCCTATTATTATTATACCTATAATTGTAGAAATTTGGTAGATTTATAGGACTTTGTTAATGTTTTGTAATATAAATGTGCTGATAAGTAAATGATATTTTCGATAAAAGCAAAATGATTGGTTAAGTATGATGCTTTTTTTTCAATAAAAAAGGGCCGCCAACATGCATGTATATGCCTTTTTGGACAAGCCCTCATTGCCATTTCCGTCGTTCATTTATATATCCGAGTTTTGAAATTACCAATACGGATAAAATGGATACCCACCGTATCCAAAGGGATAAGGGGAACCAAAAGTAAATGGTGCTACCAGTGTACTACCCAGAAGGCCACCTAAAACACCGCCAAGAAACGGACCGCCAAAGCCATATCCGAAAGGTCTGCCATACCAAAACGGTCTACCCGACCAAAATGGTCTGCCGTAACCAAATGGTCTCCCAAAGATTCTTTCTTCTCCCCCATTTATATAAGGGGAACTGATTTCATTATGCATATACGCATCCTCCTCTTATTTTATAGGCCATTCATTATTAAAATAATGAATCAACCTAAGCTATTCAATTACAAGGTATGCAAAGGTTTTTTTTATGGCTAGGTATGTACCTAAAAGGCAACAATTTTTTGGATACATCATATTCAAAACCATTTCTTTTGCTTATCTTCTTTTATAATTTTTTTCTATTTTAATTTTCATTATTTTTCATGTAAATTTATAATAGTAATATAGGATTAAATAATTAGGAGGTTACCAAAATTGGAAAAATGGATGAAACAATTTTATGATCTACCGACCACCTGTATTTCTGATGCATTAAATGGCATGAATAATTTGGATCCATCCATCAAACCATTGCAAGATTCATATAAAGTTGCCGGCCGGGCATTTACTGTAAAGATTCCGGCCGGGGACAACACAATGGTTTTGAAAGCAATCAAGGAAGCTTCACCCGGAGATGTCCTCGTTGTAGATGCAAAAGGGGAATCTTATCGGGCAGTTGCCGGAGATTTTGTTGTGAGTTTGGCGCAAAAACTTGGCATTGCCGGTATTATCGTTGACGGTGTTATTCGGGATTTAATCGGTGTCCGTTCCCTTAACTTTCCCGTGTTTTCTAAAGGGACAACTGTAGCGGCAAGTTTTAAGAATGGCGCTGGGGAAATAAATGTTCCGATTTCCTGTGGCGGCGTATCCATTACCCCCGGTGACATTATTGTCGGTGATGCAGATGGTGTCGTTGTAATCCCTCAAGCAGATGCCGAGAAAGTTTTAGAAAAAGCTTTAGCCAAGTTAAAGAAGGATGAACAACGAGAAGCCTCGGCATTGCAAGATGAAGCTTCTGCAAGAAAATATTTAGAAGATCTTTTTAGTTAACCCGGAAAATAGCGGACGATACATTTGTTGTCCGCTTTTTCAGCTAGTTCTTATGATCAAGTTCTCTCTCCTTTTTATAGACAGCTATATGTACCCCGTTTTTAACAACTCCTACCGCTAAAGCAGAGAATTTTCATATTCGAAAAACCTGCAAAATTTCATATTTCTAATATTGTTGACTTTAAAACAAGTCAGAAGATATACTTTCTATAAGATCACATGAATCCTAACCGGAAATGAAGGCTCTTTCAAAAACAGGATTATACTAATCTCCTTAAAATCGAAATTCTTTTAAAAAAATATTTTGATAAAAATTCTAATAGGGTGGTATTTATGCATATTAAAAAATTTGTAACACCTGAAATCATTTTCGGTTCTAATGCAATAAGCCAAGTCGGTGAAGCGTGCCTTCGTTTAGGAGCCAAAAAAGTACTTATTGTCAGTGATTTAGGGGTAGCGAACGCCGGTTGGCTGGAAAAAATTATTCAAATATGTAAAGACAGTCATTTACCTTATGCCACTTTTACAGACATAACAACGAATCCCAAAGATACTGAAGTTGTGAAAGGTGTGTCTGTTTTTCGGGAAAATGAGTGTGACGCCATTATCGGAATCGGTGGCGGCAGTGTCTTAGATGTAGCGAAAGCAATCGCAATACTGGCGACAAACAGTGGAAAAATTAGTGATTATGAGGGAATTGATAAAATTGAAAAACCGCTCCCTCCCATGGTCATGGTTATGACAACGGCCGGTTCGGGTTCAGAGGTTTCACAGTTTTCCATTATCGTTGATTCCGAGCGAAAAAGAAAAATGACCATTGTATCGAAAACGTTAGTACCTGATATTGCCATCATCGACCCTTTTACTTTAATGACAAAGGATAGTGCATTAACTGCCTCAACGGGAATGGATGTGCTGACACATGCGATTGAAGCTTATGTCAGTATTGCCGCGACACCATTAACCGATGTGCAAGCTAAAAATGCACTTTACCTTGTCGCAAATTATTTACGCCCATCCGTCGCCTCAAAAACGAATATGGAAGCAAAAGAGGCCATGGCTATGGCTAGTTTACAAGCCGGACTTGCTTTTTCCAATGCGATTTTAGGTGCTGCTCATGCCATATCACACGCCATTGGTGGCCGATTTCCACTTCCGCATGGGGAAATCAATGCCATCCTTTTGCCGCATATTATGGATTTTAACTTTATTGCCGTGCCGAAACGTTTTACAGAGATCGCTGAAATCATGGGCATTGACACAAGGGGGTTAACACAGCGTGAGGCAGGAAATCGAGCCGTTGCATTTGTCAATCAATTATCAGAGGATATTGGAATTCCGAAAAGGTTAAGGAATATTGGCATAACTGAAGATGAGATCAACCTGATTAGTCAAACCGCACTAGAAGATGCTTGTATGATTACAAATCCTCGCGATATGGATTTTATTCAAGTGAAAACATTGTTGGAAAACATCTTATAAGGCGGTGAACGATTATGCTTGAAGAAAAACAAGAAATGATTGCCCAGTTAACAGGAATAAAATCTTCTAAAAAAAATTACTACACGGAGCTAAAGAAAACGGTCGAACAATTGGAAAAGAAAAATTTACAATTAGAAATCATGAACGAAATAATGAAAAGTATAAAAGTTGATATGCCGTTAGACAATATCTTATCAAATATGATTGATAAATTGCAGATGCTCATCGATTTTGACCATATCAGCATATCTTTACTACAAAACAACAAACTTGTTCTCGTCAATGTTTACCCTAAAGACAGCCGCTGTGTAAAAATCGGTTCGACCATTTTTGAACATAATTCTCTTTATTGGACTGCGTTAAATGAAAAAAAAATAATTTTACAGGAATTAGTCGGCTCACCCATTCATTTCTATGAAAAAAAACATTTAGCAGCACTTCATTTACAAACGATTTTAGTACTTCCCATCTACAGTAAAAATAAAAAAATCGGCGTCTTGTGTATGGGGCGTACGGATCAAACCATTTGGAACGAAGATGAACTGTCCTTTCTTGAACAACTGACCGATCATTTGGCGATAACCATTGAAAACGTTCAATTATACGGTGAAGTTTTACATGCGAAACAACAATGGGAAGACACATTTAAAGCAGTTGATGATATGATCATTGTGTTTGATAAAGATTTACATATTTTACAATATAATGACGCGGCAAATGATTTTTATCAAATTCGGAAAAAAACGAACCTTTTAATAAATGAACCATCATTGAAACAATTAATTATCGATACATTTAACGCTCAAAAAGCCGGTTATTTGGAATTAAATTACCCGGATCAAACAATCTGTGAAGTATATAGCTATCCGATTCATAATAAAGAAAATAATTTATACGGTGTTATTGCTTATATCAAAGATGTAACAGGAAAAAGAAAAATGGAAGCACAGTTGATTCATTCCGGAAAATTGGCTGCGATTGGCGAAATGGCTGCAGGGATTGCCCATGAACTGAACAGCCCGTTAACAGCCATTTTAGGAAATTCCCAGTTGTTATTGAGAGATTTTTCAAAAGAAGATCCGGTCTTTTCTCTCCTTTACGATATAAAAAAATGCGGTGATCGCTGCAAGCAAATCATTAAAAGTCTTCTAACTTTTTCAAGACAGGACGAGTATATTTTTGAACCTGTATCTTTAAATGAAGCGGTCAGTCAAGTACTAAATCTAATAAAATATCAATTTGAAAAAAATCAAATTCAATTTCATATTCATTTACAACCGGATTTACCTTTAATTGAGGGCAGCCGGACTCAGATTGAACAAATCATCATCAATTTACTATTAAATGCGAAAGATGCCTTGGAACAAACATCACGACAAGAAAAGGCAATAACAATTAAAACCTCTTATCAGCATAACGAACTTCATTTAACTGTTAAAGATAATGGAATCGGAATTGAAGAAGAACGGATATCGAACATTTTCCACCCGTTTCATACAACGAAAAAAAGCGGAACCGGGTTAGGATTATCGGTTAGTTTAGGAATTGCCAAAAAACATAACGGCTCCATCGATGTGATTAGTCAACTGAATAAAGGAAGTACTTTCACACTAAAATTACCTGTTCAATCTTCTCAAGGAACTGAGGTGAAAATGTGATCAATTTATTAATTATCGATGATGAAATCGAGATTGGTAACTTTTTGTCCCGCCTTTTTACCGCGAAAGGATATCGGGTACAAGTTGTAAATAGTGGAAAAGAGTTTTTTTCAATTAATTTTTCCTTACAAAAATTTCATGCCGCGATGATTGATTTAAAATTACCTGATGCGGATGGTCTAACCCTTTTACAACAACTAAAAAAGTTCCAACCTCGCTGTAAGGCCATTATTATGACCGGGTACAGCACGATAAAAACAGCTGTGGAAGCAATAAAATTCGGTGCTTCTGATTATATTGAAAAACCATTTGATGATATTGACTTATTGGAAAAACAAATAGACAGCTTACTGGAAGATAATGATAAAACTGCACACGAAACTATAAAAAGCATCGCCCATGAAATCGGCTTTATTACCGGCAAAAGTGAAAAAATGGAGCAACTACTGAAAACAGCTTACAAGGTGGCTCAAAAAAATGTGAATGTGTTAATTGAAGGGGAAACAGGCACAGGCAAGGAAGTTTTATCCAGATTTATTCATCATGCAAGCCCAAGAAGCCAAGAGTCTTTTATCGGGGTCAATTGCGGTGCCATTCCCGAATCACTATTAGAAAGTGAATTGTTCGGTCACGAAAAGGGAGCCTTTACCGGAGCGACTCAACAACGGAAAGGATTATTTTCCATCGCCAGTCAAGGTACATTGTTTCTTGATGAAATTGCAGAAGCGTCTCGTTCAATTCAGGTAAAATTGTTACGGGTGTTGGAAACACGAGAATTTATGCCTGTTGGAAGCGATAAAATTTTCCGGACAAATACGAGACTCATTGCAGCAACGAATGAAGACCTCCAAGAAGCCGTGAAAAACAAAAAATTTAGAGAAGATTTGTATTATCGATTAAATGTCGTTCATTTAACAATCCCACCGCTTCGTGAGCGAAAAGAGGATATTCCGTACCTAATCGAACACCTATTACAACGCTTTCCTAATTCAAATATTACTTTTTCAGATGATGCTCTGGCCTATTTGCAAAGGTATGATTGGCCCGGAAATATTCGTGAGTTAGCCAATTTTGTTACAAGAGTTGTAGCTTTAACCGATTCAAATCAAGCCGTTATTACACCTGGTGACTTGCCGATATCCTATTTTGCTATCTCTTCACACCCGAATATAGGAAGAACAATAAGTAAAAAAAGTGAAGAAAGCGAACTTGAAAGTTATCTTCATCGTTGGACAAATCAAGTTCTCACAGTTTTTAATCAAAAAGAAGAAATAAGTTTAGAAGAGATTCTCGACCAGGTCAAGGATCTAGAAGCATATGTGGGGAAAGCCTTTATCATGAAAACGCTTAAAGATGTTGAAGGAAATCGAAAAGAAGCGGCAAAAAGACTGCAAATTACAATGAGAAAATTACGCTACTTACTTAATGAAAAATGACAGCACTAAAAACACGAACAGGTTTCAAGACATCCAAATCTTGAAACCTATTCTGACAAAGTATACAATCAGGTTCTGAGAACGATCTGATTTATTCCACCTTAACGAGTAGTAACAAGTTTACAAAGAAGAAAAATAGGGGACCGGCTACCTGCATGCGTCCGATTGGTGCAACTCACCTAGGTTGAAGATCCCCTGATAATAATTCACTTTATTCCATATTAATCCAGACACTCTTCACTTCTGTATAATTGTTTAACGCATAGCTTCCCATTTCCCGGCCGATTCCGGATTGTTTATAACCGCCAAAAGGACTTGCCGCATCAAAGACATTATAACAATTGACCCAAACCGTACCTGCATCTAAGCGATGTGCAATATAATGAGCCTTTTTAATATCTTGCGTCCAAACCCCAGCAGCAAGCCCGTAGTGAGAGTCATTCGCTTTTTCAATCAGATCATCTATATCGGAGAAGGGCATGGCTGCGACAACAGGACCAAAAATTTCTTCTTTGGCAATGGTCATAGAATGGTTTACGTCGGCAAAAATTGTCGGTGCAACGAAATAACCTTGACTATAAGGGATATTCCCACCGCTTAACAGTTCTGCTCCTTCTTCAACCCCTTTATCAATATATCCTTTCACCCGTTTTTGTTGCTCACTGGATACAAGCGGCCCCATCGTTGTATCCTCCAGCAAGCCGTTTCCTTGTTGAATGTCTTTTGTCAAACTTACTAAATCACTTACCACATTATCGTATAAACCTTTTTGAACATATAAACGACTACCGGCACAACATACTTGCCCTTGATTAAACATAATACCCATTAACGCACCCGGAACTGCCTTTGATAAGTCAGCATCAGGCAAGACAATATTCGGTGATTTCCCGCCCAGTTCCAACGTGACGCGTTTTAATGTTTCACTGGCTTTTCGCATGATCATTTTCCCGACAGCCGTTGATCCGGTAAAGGCAACTTTATCGACTAACGGATGTTCGACAAGTGGTGCACCTGCTGTTTCCCCGAAGCCCGGTACTACATTAACGACGCCTTTAGGAAATCCAGCTTCATCGATTAGTTTGGCTAAATAAATAGCCGATAATGGAGTTTGCTCAGCGGGTTTCAAGACAACAGTACAACCGGTTGCTAAAGCGGCACCAAGCTTCCATGCAGCCATAAGTAACGGGAAGTTCCACGGAATAATTTGACCGACAACACCCACAGCTTCATGTCGGGTATAGTTGAAATAATTCCCCTGTACCGGAATGGTTTGCCCGACAATTTTCGTTGCCCAGCCGGCATAATAGCGAAAATGTTCAATTGCTAATGGAACATCGGCGTTCAACGTTTCACGAATAGGCTTTCCGTTATCCAAAGTTTCCAACTGTGCCAACTCTTGTTTATGGTCTTCCATTAAATCAGCCAGTTTATAAATTAAGCGGCTTCTTTCAGCAGTTCCCATTCTTGACCAAGGACCACGATCGAATGCCTCCCTTGCAGCTCTAACCGCTAAATCGATATCTTCCGGACCGGCCTCGGTAACATTTGCCAACCTTTCTCCTGTCGCTGGATTTACGGTTTCAAAAGTTTTTCCGGATTGACTATTCACCCATTCTCCATTTATATAAAGCTTTTTCTCTGATTTTAAAAATTGTTCTAATCTAGGAGATAGTTTTACTCCTTTTGTATTTACATTTTGCATTCTATTCCCTCCCCTTTTTACCGGGGGAATAACCCCCCAGTGTTAACGCTTTCAAAATATTATGAAATACTTAATACAACACGTCCATTAATTTTTCCATCTTCCATCCGTTTAAATACTTCATTTATATTATCAAGTGGCTGCACTTCAATATTTGTCCGTACTTTTCCTTGTGCCGCAAATTCAAGAGATTCTTGTAAATCTTTTCTCGTTCCCACAATAGAACCTTTTACCGTAACCCCGTTTAATACCGTGTCAAAAATCGGAATTGGCAGTTCGTCATTAGGAAGACCAACAACAACTAATGTTCCGCCTCTTTTTACCGAATGATAAGCTTGCTCGAATGCTTTTTTCGTAACCGCAACACTAACAGCTGCTTGTACGCCGCCAACTTGATCTTTGATTGTCTGAACCGGATCTGTCTTCATACCATTGACGGTTAAATCCGCACCCAATTCTTTTGCCAACTCTAATTTATCATCTTGAATATCAACGGCAATGACATTGAACCCCATTGCTTTCGCATATTGCAGGGCAACATGACCAAGACCGCCAATTCCATAAATCGCTACCCAGTCCCCTGGCTTTGCTTCAGATACTTTTAATGCCTTATAAGTGGTTACCCCTGCGCAAAAGATCGGTGCAACTTCTTCAAAACTTAAATTTTCCGGAACTTTAACGACATAATTAGCCGGTGCTTTACAATATTCTGCATAGCCGCCGTCAACAGAATAACCTGCATTTAATTGATTTGGACATAAAGTTTCTCTACCTGTTAAACAATATTCACATTCACCGCAAGCTGAATACAGCCAAGGAATTCCAACTCGGTCCCCCACTTTAATGGAAGTAACCCCTTCACCAACTTTTTCTACAATTCCAACACCTTCGTGACCGGGAATTAACGGTAACTTTGGTTTGACCGGCCAATCACCGTGTGCCGCATGCAAATCGGTGTGACAAACGCCGCATGCTTTAATTTTCACCAGAATTTCCCCATATTCCAGTTCCGGCACCGGTACCTCCTTGATTTCCAATTCTTGTTTGAACTCATTGACAACTGCAGCTTTCATTAAATTTTTTGAATCCATTTCTACCTCTCCCCTCAAAATTTAACATTCACTATTTAATTTGCAAAAAACGTGCCAATTATGGAGGCGCTTTCCCCCTATTATTTTTCGCTTGCGTTTGTTAGCTGGATTTCTATATTCAAAGCCAGTACTGTACTTGTTAGCGATCAAGAATTGGTATGCCTAGAGCCGAAAAATTGGCACTTTCCGCCGTAATTACGGCTATCAGTGACAAATAATTGGTCCACGCGTCCGGGAGTAAGACTGTAAAAAAGAACAGAGATTCTGGACATAGACAATATAACTAATTCAAAGATTCTCTCCTATCTTTTTATAAATCAATAATAATTAAAAAAGAAAAAGGCCGACAACATATAGGTATCCGCCTCTAAAGCAGTTTTTCGATTAATCTACTCCTGAAAATATTCAAATAATAATGATGTCATTAAAAATATCATTGCTAACGACTTAGCCATTGGAATTTATACCGATTTTTGGGTGAGGCAGGATTATCTGATTAAAAAGGGTGACATTGTTCCGATCCCATTTGAGTATAGTGAAGCACCAGTACTTTCTTTAATTTATTTACAAGCAAAGAACAAACATGTTTCAATTGCAAAATATCATTGCTGATCTGGACATTACGCTAGGATTAATCGGCATTAGTGACATAGGCGAGTTAAATCCATCAATTTTAGGTAGAGCTAAATGGAATAATCCAATTTCCCCGTAAACATAATACGACGACGAGAATTGATCTCGTCGCCAAATATAAGTTAGAGCTCGGGTACATACCCAAGCTCTAATTTATCAAATTTGTTACAATCGCTGGCCTTTTTTCTGACCGATATCATCATTTGGTGAGTTTCCAGTTCCGTCCCTTGCTTTACTATTCGGTGTACCAAAAATTTGATTGTCTTTCGTAATTTTGTTTCCGGCTAAAAATTGGTCTTTTTTTCTCATATTTCATTCCCTCATTATTGATTTATCGAGTATTTGTTCTGTCATTATTGGCCGTGCCGAAGAAGTCATCGACAATATCATTGAATCTGTCAAACAAACCATCATTATTATTATTCGTGCGCATATCATTTGCAAACGTATTTACACGATCATAGAAATCAGGATTTGCAGAAACATACACACGGGAAATTCGGTCATCTGCCCGGCGAACAGCATCGGCAATTTTTTGTTCAAATGCATTGGATACCGGACTATATTGAGCGGTATTGTTTGCATTGTTATTTGCTCCATTTCGATTCGTTGTTTCCCCATTTTGTGTGCCCATATTTTGTCCGGTCGTATTTCCACCGATCCCTGTACCTACATTTTGACCGGCTCTATTTCCACCTATCCCTGTACCACCATTTTGACCCGTATTATTGGCTGGACCAACATCTTGCCCGGTAGAATTGCCGCCGGTTCCTGTACCTAAATTTTGACCTGTTCTATTTCCATTGAACCCGATACCGGTATTTTGTCTATTATTGTCACCGGCAAATGTACCAGCATTTCGTCCAGTCTGAGTTCTGTCATTTTTATTTCCCGCATCATCATTTCCATTAATAGTGCCATCATCTGTATTATTGTTATTGTTGTCCGGATTTACTCTCCCGTTTTCCATAAATGTATTTCCATCACCATCTAATGCCCCATTGCGAGTTGCGTTTCCATTATTGTCAAAATTTACATTTGTCGTTCCTTGATTATTGGTATTTCCACGATTATTTTTGGAAAGTCTAACCGCAACATAAGCGTTATTGTTGGTAATGAGAACATGCGCATCTTCCACTTCTTTCAACTTCTCTACTTCACGTTCAGCAGCTCTTGATGTCTTTACATTTTGATTGTTACGGGTATTATTTTTCACATTCATTGGTCTTGCATTATTGTTATTGCGTGTATTTTGGGTAAATTGAGTACCATTATCGTTATTGTCGCCGGCATTGTCATTGTTTGTACACCCTGTAAGACATAAAGAAGCAACTGCAACACCTGTTATGAACCATTTCATTTTCATTTTCTTCACTCCTTCTCTGGTTCTCGTCTATATCATGTCTTGTTCATGAAAATCTATTCGAGGGAGAAAATGCAAATTTGCTGGAAAATAATCGTTATTGTGATGGCATGGTATGTGAATTTTTGGTTAATAATGAAGGTAATCATTATTTTCGAAAAATCTGTTGTTACAAATCCATAAATTAATCTGCCGAGTTCCTAACGGTGAGATGGCACAAGGAGGTAATGTGAATGAACGACTACTATTATCAATTAGCAACAGTCGTTTATGATCAATTTGGCATTGATCCTTTTGAAAAAATTATGTATAAAAATTACTACTTAACTGTACAAGATTATTTAATTACCGTTAGCATTGACGATGAAATCAAAAATATCCTTGCTTTACTAAAGATGCTTCCCGATAAAAATGAAGCACAAAAATTCATTAACAGTGCAATCACTTATAATATTCAGAGCGTTTTACTTGGAGAAAATGGAAATTCAAAATACAGGTTAAAAGAAATCAATAAAATATTTTAAAACAAGATAGTCCAAATTAGTGCAAAATTGCTTTCGTATATGTGAAACTTCCATCAATGAGAGAGTTGAAATTATTTCACAATAAAATTCCATTATTTCACATATTTTTGTCGTATGTCTGGAAAATTTAGTGTATAATAATATTAACTAAGTAAAAGGAGGCATCAAAATTAACACAATGGATCATTCCGTTTCTTTTTTGCACAACTAATTTTATATGCAAAATTTACTTTGCCATTCAGCAAAGAACGGGATTCCTGTGTCTAATTTGATGTCTAATCGTTCGGAAACTTTTATATTCAACCGGTCTATTCCGGTTTCTTCGGTTTGTCCATTTTAGACGCGAGGTTCCTCGTGCCTTTTTTGTTTGGCAAAATATAGGGGGAATCTGTATGTTTTTACTAAAGGCAAATAATCTGGCCGTTGAAATTGCCGGACAAAAATTATTTGAAAATGTCTCCATTGAAATAAAAGAACAAGAACGAATTGCACTGATCGGTGAAAACGGCATCGGGAAAACAACACTCATTAAGGTCCTTTTGGGAAGGCTCCCGGCTCAGTCCGGGCATGTCCAATACGGCGTAAATAAAAAAGAAATTGGCTACATGGTGCAAGAAAATCAGAGGGATAATGGAACGGTCATGGATTTCGTCATTGCAAACCATCCGAATGCAGTTATCAAAAACGAACTGACACACTACAGTCAACTACTTGCTGAACAACCGGAAGACTTACAGGTGATTGAAGAATATAACAAACGGCTGCAAAAGTATTTAGACGTCCATGGTTACGATTGGGAGATGAATGTAGAAAAAACGTTAAAACAACTTGGCATCCCGGAACCACTTTGGAATCTTCCCTATGCAAATTTAAGTGGCGGACAAAAAACACGGGTGAAGCTAGCGAGAGTCCTGTTACAATCACCGAAATTAATCATTCTTGATGAACCGACGAATCATCTGGACATCGAGTCGATCCACTGGCTTGAAGATTGGCTTTTAAATTTCAAAGGAAGTGTGTTATTCATTTCCCATGAACGGGAATTTATCGACCACGTCGCCACATCAACCTATGAGCTGACCAAAAGTGGGACAAAAAAATACTCAGGTGGTTATTTCTCATATAAGCAGCAAAAAGAACATGAATACAAAACCATGCAAAAGTTGTATGAAAAACAGGAGCAGGAACGTAAAAAACTGCTAAAAACGATTACCCAATACAAACAATGGTATGATAAAGCAAATGCAGGTGCAAGTGTACGTGATCCGTATGCACAAAAGAAGGCGGCTAAACAAGCGACCAAAATGAAAGCAAAAGAAAAAGTATTGGAAAGATTGGAAAAGGAAAAAATTGATAAACCGGAACTGACCAAAACGATTTCAACCAATTTTGTATCTGATGATTTTGGCGGAAGAAAAATGCTTGAGCTGATTAATGTGACGTTTTCCTATAGCACAATGCCGATTTTTTCCAATGTTTATTTGGAGTTAAATTGGAGAGATCGATTGGCGGTTGTTGGCCCGAATGGAAGCGGGAAAACCACATTGTTGCAACTAATGGCAGGTATTTTAGAACCCGATTGTGGCCAAGTGAGAAGAAATCCGCAGTTAAAGATTGGCTATTTCTTTCAAGAGCTGGAAAATTTAAATTTTGAAAACTCTATTTTAGATGAAATTTTGACGATACCGAATATTACTCAAGCGGATGCTCGAACGATTTTGGCGTGTTTCTTGTTCCGTCGCGAAGATGTTTTTAAAAAAATCAGCACATTAAGTATGGGAGAAAAATGCCGGGTTGCCTTTGTAAAACTGTATTTTTCCAATGCCAACTTACTTGTACTGGATGAACCGACCAATTATTTCGACATACCAACCCGAGAAACGATTGAAAATGCTCTTATCGTCTACCCGGGTTCAATTGTACTTGTTGCCCATGATCCGTACCTTTTAAGGAAAGTAGCCAATAAAGTGGCGTATATTAAAAAAGGTAAAGTTGATTATTATCCCGGTAGTTACCATGAATGGGAAAAGCATCAAACATTTTCAAACCCGGTTCAGCTAATGATGAATAAGCTTGAAAAATTACAACTCCGATACACACAATTAATGACAGATGAAAATGTAGATCCGGCTCAAGAAGAAAGCAGACTGGCTGAAATCAAAAAAATTCGAGTAGAAATCGAGGAAATCGAGAAGAAATTAAATGGTTCTTGAGAAGTCTGATAAAACCATTCCTTATTAAACGGTTAGGTCGGTAAAACTTCCATCAGTAGGGAATTTTTTGTCCCACTGATGGTTTCAAGCGTATTTCCTCCTTATCCATAAAAATAAATCCATCATCCACTTTGCTACAAAGACAACAATTACATAACAGATAAGAAGATGGATATAATTAATTTCTTGGTACAGTTTAAATAGACCCATCCGAACGAGAACCGGTTTGAAAAGGAAGGAAAAGATTACCGCAGTCAGTAAACTGTAGATGTAATAATTTTTTTTGCGTTTGATCGTCCATTGGTAAACAAGCATGAATGTTACCGGGACTAGGCTGGCATCTAATGATAAACCCGTTATTGGCGGAAGGACGGGGAAAGGATAATTCCAATATCCAAGATTTCTTCCATATAAATCGATATATCCGAAAAGAACATGAATATTATATCCGTAAAAACAAATTTCAAATAGTTTGCTTTTGTCAATTTTAAAATAGAGAAGTACAAGTGGTGCAATAAGAAAGAAGATCATCAGCCAATATTCAAAAGTAGTAAAAATTTGATATTCAAAAAAGTATTTATTAAGTGCCGCTTGTGCACCTTCGATCATTTTTACGATTTTATCGAATTGTTCGATACGAATATCCAATGGAATCATCCTTTTATAGAATTTATCTCTTTTGAACAATATTTTGGCTATTTTTCCACTTTCTATTCAAATTACATCTCGGCTTTACTATATAAGTCATAGAAAAGGACTCGATTCTGATCATTTATAAAAGCAGCCCTATCCTTTTCAGCTATCATTTTCACGATCTTCTTGTTCTCTTACATCATGACCACAACGAGTACAATATAATTTTCCACCCTCGTGAACCCCATTGAAAAACCCATTTTCACAATAAACATATTTACCACAAGACACGCATTCTCCGATTAATTCCCTCATATGAACATCCCCTTCTTTTATGAATCATCCATCTATTTCAATTATACCTAAATCGAGTTGAACTGCATTCCTTTAATTTTTATTGAATATATTGTTCGTTTTTTATATAATAAGTATTAGTCAGCAGTACTTTTGGAAAAATGAACAACCGGGAAATAGCTCAGCTTGGTAGAGCACTAGCATGGGGTGCTAGGGGTCGCAGGTTCGAATCCTGTTTTCCCGATATAATAAAGACGTGGGTATTGAGCGGTTTTCAGTTTACTGGATGCCGTTCCTTCATTTTTGAGGAATTATTATGAAAAGGGGAAGGGAATGAAATGAATAACGAATTAAAAACAATGCTAGAATCAATCATTCAGGAAGCATTAAAACCAATCAAAGAAGAAATGCAAACAATCAAAGGTGAAGTCCAAACCATTAAAGGCGAAGTCCAAACCCTAAAAGGCGATATGCAAACAATCAAAGGTGAAGCCCAAACCATTAAATCTCAGGTAAATGAAAATACACAATTATTAAAAGCGGTCATACACCGGCAAGAAGAAACGGATGCTAAATTGGATGCCATTTCCACTGATGTTCATAAGCTGCACGGAGAAATTAACTATATAAAGGAAGAGATGTCCGATATCAAGACTACTGTTGACTTCACTTATCAAAAAACAACCAAAAATGAGTTGGAAATCTTCAAGTTAAAACAAAATTGACTGAAAAAGTGCTATACAAAAAATTAGAAGAGCACGGTTTTAGTGTGTTAAATGTGAGATCTTTCTTATGAAAACCCTGTTTCATAAATAAAACCACTTCACTTTAGTTGTGAGGTGGTTTGTTTGTTTTTGCTCTGTGCTCTATAAGTTTAGAATTTCTTTAATATCCTCTTCTGTTAATTTGGCAATGCCTTCTTCTCCGGCTTGAATGACGGTATCAATTAATTCCTTTTTATTTTGCTGCAACTCATACATTTTTTCCTCAATGGTTCCTTGGGTGATTAAACGGATCACTTGCACAACCCGCTTTTGTCCGATTCGATGCGCCCTTCCTGCTGCCTGGTCTTCAACTGCCGGGTTCCACCATAAATCATATAATATAACCGTATCGGCACCGGTTAAATTCAATCCGGTATTTCCTGCTTTTAAAGAAATTAGAAAAACATCGCCTTCCCCTGCATTGAAACAGTCAACCATATCTACGCGCTCTTTCGGTTTCGTTTGACCATCTAAATAAAAGAACTTGACACCTGCTTGTTCCAATCGTTCCCGAATAATCGCTAACATACTAGTAAATTGAGAAAAAACAAGCATTCTCCTGCCATTTTCTCTTCCATTTTCAATCATTTCCATCAACTGATCAAGCTTACCGGAATCACCTTGGTAATTATCAACAAATAAAGACGGATGACAGCAAATTTGTCGCAATCTTGTTAATCCGGCTAAAATCTTAATTTTACTCCTTTCAAAGCCATTTTTCTGGATTGATTCAGCCGCTTCCGTTCGGATTCTTTCAAGATAAGCAAGATACAATTCCTTTTGTGGCTTGGTTAAATCTGAATAATTGATTGACTCTATTTTATCCGGCAACTCTTTTAAAACATCCTTTTTTACCCTTCTTAATAAAAATGGACGAATCAATTTTGCAATTTTTTCAGGCTCGATTTGGCGAAATCTTGTTAATGGCGGGAAAAAGTTCGGAATGACTCTTTGAAAAATCGACCAAAGTTCATCAACAGAATTTTCAATTGGTGTACCGGTTAAAGCAAAACAGGTTTCTGCATTGATTTGCCGAACCGCTTTTGCTGTTTTCGTTGTATGGTTTTTGATTAATTGTGCTTCATCTAAAATAAATGTACTAAATTGATATTCCAAGTATTTATCAATATCTTGTCTTAGTGTTGGATAAGATGTAATTAGGACTTGTGGTAAATGATCATTTTGCAAAATGTCCTGTCGTTCTTGCGGTAAACCGATAACTACTGCAACATCCAATATCGGCGCAAATTTTTGAAATTCATTTTTCCAATTATAAACGAGAGAAGCAGGAGCAACAATCAAAGCCGGTTTGGACGACTCACTTTCTGAAAAAGATGATAAAATAAGGGCAATTGCTTGTACTGTTTTACCGAGCCCCATTTCATCGGCTAAAATACCGCCAAGTTTAAAACCAGCCAGTGTCTTCATCCATTGAAACCCATTATATTGATAGTCACGTAAATCTGCCTGTAGTGTATCTGGGACTGAAAAATCAAGATCTTCCGGGTGTTTCAGATGATGCAACAAACGCCGAAACTGATTTCCATATTTTGCCCCGCTCCCTAAATCGTTTTGCAACATTTCATCAAGTTGAATGCCGCGGAAAATAGGCAGTGGTATTGTTTCATCTTGAAGCTGGCGCGGATTTATTTGAAATTCATGAACAATTTGCTGAACGGTTTGAAATTCGTCCGATTGCAAGTTGACGAATGCTCCATTGTTTAGGCGATAATACCGTTTCTTTTCCACGACCGATTGCAAAATATGCTCAATCTCTTGGCGATTTACATCTTCCATATCGAAACCAACTTCTAACCAGTTTCCGGTTGAATTCACATCAATATTTACGGTCGGTGAACTTCTTTCCGGTAATAACAATGATTTTACCGCTTGAGTTAAGTAAATCTCCATTTTTTCTTCAAGCTGGGGCAATGTTTCATATAAAAATTCAAAAATTCCTTCTTCCCCTTCAACATATAATCCGGCTCGATTATATTTCAAAGACGCAGATTCAATAATGTCCATTATTTCCTCTTCTTTTCCGGTTTGCCGCATAATGATTGGCCCATTTGTCCGGTCAGAATTTACTACAAACGGATCGATTTTGTGCTTCCCATAACAAAACTCAATCGAAATGGTTAATATATTATCGATTCGGTCCACATACATTTTCGCTTGCAATGGTAATTTGACAATTTGGCTTGCCACATGGTCCGTAATTTTCAGTTTGCTTGTCTTTTCAATAACCGGAACAACTTGAGAAACAAATGGTTCAATTTGATCATCGGCAATGGGAAGGATAGGTGTACGCATCCTGGAAATCATTTTCTTCAATTCTTCTATTATTTTTTCTTGTTCCGGAGAAATTTTATAAAAATAGTTTTTCTTTGAGATATATCCATAAAAATCCCAAAATTCCCAGGATAACAGTTGACTCAAATCCAATTGAAACCCATTGTCAACTCCTTTATCCAATTTCAAGGATAATGGGGGCTGATTAGAAATGACTTTTATTTGATTATATACATGTTTGTCTTTTTGAAAATGAATCGTCCTCCCTTCAAATTTTGCTAATAATTGGTCGATGAGCATGGGCGGAATTGAAATACTGCGTTCTTCCCGTGAATAGGAAGATTGATCGTAAGGGTCATATATTTCTTTATAGAGTTCATCGTATTTGATTGCTTCTATTAATAGATCGATAATTTCCTGATCTTGTTCTGTAAACATTTGTTCTATCGGATCATAAGAGTACTTGGCAGTAAAAGAATATTGGACTTTTTGATCCACAGCTTTTAAAAACTCTTTTATTTTTTTTACTACATAAGTTCGGTTTAACCCGACTTTCATTTCAACCGCTAAAGTTTTTGGTAATCGGTACGAGCCTTTCTTCACCTCAATAATCCAGTCTACCATCAATGGTTTGCGATTTTTTTGTACGGTTTGGTCAAAATTCAGTGAAAAGGTGGAAATTGATTGAATGAATGAATTCGTTAATTCCTTCATATATTGAGCTTGTCTGTCTTGTTCACTGCTCCTTTTTAGATCAGATAATGATTTGATTTTTGCAGGGATATTGGCACGTTTTTTACTTTCATGTATTTTTAATAATACAGCAGCAATATGTTTACAAGGACCCCAATATTCATCAAAAGCAGGGCAATCACAATTATAGCTAATCCCATCATCATCTACTATTTCCACTTCATAGGTATGTGTTCCTCTCACCTCTGCCGACCATTTATAATTAATCGGATCATAATATAGATTTCTGACACGTCCAGATTCATAATATTTTAACCCACGTTGATAGGTCGTAGTTGTGAACATCCTTTTAATTTCACTTTTCGTTAGCAGGTCAATATTCATTAAGTACCCCACCAAAATAATGTACCTCCCTTAAGCTTAATTACTCTTTACATAAAAGGTGAAAAACCTTTTTTATAGGACTTTCTTTCTTTCAACTCGGGTATTACGTATATAAACATATATAATACTAAACCAGTAACCAAGCCTGCTGCAACATCAATAATTGAATGTTGTTTGATTAATACCGTTGACATACAGATGAATACAAGCATTAATCCGGATGCGAGTTTCCCGTATTTTATTTTTGAAAATGCCTCCGAGTGTCGAAGCGCAGAATGTGTCGCAATGGAATTGATTACATGGAGACTTGGACATACATTCGTTGACGTATCGGTTTCATAAATATGTTTTATAAGCAGTGAAAACGGATCACTCCCGGTAATGACCGGTCTTAAATTTTGACCATGCGGAAAAATCGCATAAATCGTATAAGAAAAGGCCATAGCAATACCCATAAAAGTAAGCATACGATAAAAATCTTTTTTGGAATGAAGTCCGGTATAAATTAACCCAAAAGCTACATAAAAAAACCACAGTAAATACGGAATGACAAAAATGGGGATAAAAGGAATTAAGTCATCCAGCGGGCTATAGATTATGAATTTTGGTATATTTGTGGCCTCCAAATATTTAAACCAAAATAACAGCGGTAATAATAACAGTGTCCAAAAGAAGTGTTTATATGTTTTAATAAAGCTTTTCATATTTTCAATTATCCTCCGAGTGAGATGGGAACAGGTTGATCGTCCCATTGATTTTTGCGCGCTTCTCTATAAGTGCTTGACGATATTTGCATTTTATATATGATTGAAAGAGTTTATTATTTACTACTTCACCTTAAACTAGAACCTATAAAATTATTATAACGATTATTAGCCAAAATGAAACCTAGTAATATAAGAGTCTTCATGGTTAATCCTGCCAAGCGGGAAATTAAATACGGTCTCAAAATCATTATCTTTAGTTGGATTTTATTATAATATCGTTATTCTGGTGAACATGTCATCTATTTTTTAGTATTTTTTTCTAGTAAAATTGTATTTTGCAATAGAAAAGTGCAGAGAAATGCAATTAAAAATGCAGAGGTTTG
>ERZ1673815.7-NODE-7-length-90236-cov-31.322906_pt1 | contig 90236 bp, 74 predicted proteins | sample MGYA00580147_ERZ1673815 | MGnify/ENA primary metagenome ERZ1673815 (study PRJEB41219, sample SAMN04549617) | soil metagenome | isolation source: soil | place: USA: Puerto Rico, Laguna Bouqueron NWR | collected 2009-06-01 ...
AAACAAGCGTTTCTCACTCAAAAATGGTGACGAAAACAAGTCTCGTCGCCAAAAAAAGCGTTTCTCACTCAAAAATGGCGACGAAAACGAGGCTCGTCGCCAAAAAAGGGCGTTTCTTACCGAAAAATGGTGACGAGAACAGATCTCGTCGCCAAAAACAAGCATTTCACACCTCAAAATGGTGACGAGAACAGATCTCGTCGCCAAAATAGAAGCTTTCTCGCTTCAAAATAGTGACGAGAATGAGTCTCGTCGCCAAAAATAAGCGTTTCTCACTCAAAAATGGTGACGAGAACAGATCTCGTCGCCAAAAACATGCGTTTCCCACCGAAAAATGGTGACGAGAACCGGGCTCGTCGTCAAAAAAAAGCGTTTCTCAACCAAAAGTGGCGACGAAAACGTGTCTCGTCGCCAAAAACAAGCGTTTCTCACTCAAAAATGGTGACGAAAACAAGTCTCGTCGCCAAAATAGAAGCTTTCTCGCCTCAAAATAGTGACGAGAATGAGTCTCGTCGCCAAAAAAGAGCGTTTCCCACCGAAAAATGGTGACGAGAACAGATCTCGTCGCCAAAAACAAGCTTTTCTCACTCAAAAATGGCGACGAAAACGAGGCTCGTCGCCAAAAAAGAGCGTTTCTCACCGAAAAATGGTGACGAGAACAGATCTCGTCGCCAAAATAGAAGCATTCTCGCCTCAAAATAGTGACGAGAATGAGTCTCGTCGCCAAAAAAGAGCGTTTCTCACCGAAAAATGGCGACGAAAACGAGTCTCGTCGTCAAAAATGACCATATCTCACCGAAAAATGGTGACGAGAACAGATCTCGTCGCCAAAAACATGCGTTTCCCACCGAAAAATGGTGACGAGAACCGGGCTCGTCGTCAAAAACAAGCGTTTCTCACCGAAAAATGGTGACGAAAACAAGTCTCGTCGCCAAAATAGAAGCTTTCTCGCCTCAAAATAGTGACGAGAATGAGTCTCGTCGTCAAAAACAAGCTTTTCTCAACCAAAAGTGGCGACGAAAACAAGTCTCGTCGTCAAAAACAGGCTTTTCTCAACCAAAAGTGGTGACGAAAACAAGTCTCGTCCCCAAAAACAAGCATTTCACGCCTCAAAATGGTGACGAGATTGAGGCCCGTGCAAAAAGGATGTTTTTTGCCTTAAAATGGATATCAAAGTGAACCCGACACGTTTCATATTGAATATAATTCATCGGGAATTGTCCCTCTCAAAGTGTACCCGGCACTTTCACTTTTAAATCTAACTCAACCGGAATTGTGCAGCTAGGGCTTCTTAATAGTGCTTTTACTTGACTTCAAAAATTCTACTCGAATTCACTTTGTTGCCGGAAGCTTGTAACTATTAACGAATAATCAATAAAATTTAATCTTCTTCCTCAATGATCACTTGAGCTATTGCATAGTTGTCGCTATGACTAATTGACAAATGGACACGCAAATCAATCGGATTAACGAGGTAAGGTTTGCCCCTGGCATCTGTCTCAATCTCAATGTCACGAAAAGATAAATCCCTTCCAATTCCCGTACCGTATGCTTTTGAAAAGGCTTCTTTTGCGGCAAAACGCCCTGCTAAAAATTCGATTTTTCGTTTTGGAGATAATCGTTCAAAGATTTGTAGTTCTTTATTTGTCAATACCCGCTCTTTAATTCGCTCATTATGTTCATAAACTTTTTTTATTCGGGTAATTTCTACAATATCAATTCCTATCCCTTTTATCACTTGACCACCTTCTATTTTTCACATTCTTTCATATACATAATGTACAAGTATGGGTAAAAAAGCAAATGGTATGGTGAGGTGCAAACATGTATCAAAGTAGGGGATTGAAAAATTTTATTCGAACACATCCGGTCATCTTTATATTAGTTGGTATAAATATTTTATTTTTCCTGTTCATTACTTTGCCGATTTTTCCGAACCGCTGGATAGCAGAGAAAATGATTGGTGTTAATATCCTAATTGCAAATGGTGAATGGTGGAGGCTGGTTACACCGATTTTTATCCACAGTAACTTTAACCATTTGTTGTTCAATTGCATTTCCTTAGTTATTATCGGTTCGCTTCTTGAAGAACGGAAAAAAAAATCAACTTTTCTGTTGGTGTACTTGAGTTCAGGAATTTTTGCCAATGTATTTACATATATTTTCGCACCCCTTACTTTTATTCATGTCGGGGCAAGCGGGGCAGTTTTCGGATTATTAGGTGTTTTTGCTATGTTAATCTATTTGAATAAATTACCTTATCAATTGAAAAACAGTTTACTGGTGATAATTATTCTGGCACTCTTATTTACATTTATGGAAAAAAATACAAATATATATGCACATATCGGCGGGTTTTTGTGGGGATGTCTTTGTGGTTTTCTTATTATAAGAAAAACGATTTAATTTCTTAAACATCCGTATAGAAAATAGCTCGTGAACAAAATTGTACATCTTCTGTGCGGATTCCATTACCTTTGCAGCGTGGTTCATCATGCAAGTTTGGGGAATATCTTCATGTTAGAAAGTAGTATAGGTAGCTGAGGTAGATATTCGAGGGTACTTTTTATGCACTATAATATGTAAAAAGGGCTCAATTTACTTAATGAGCCCTTTTCTTCAAAGTAAAAGAAAATAAAAGTTTTGTTGCCAAGTCGCCCTGCACTTATCTTATTCCACTTCATATTTTTCTGTACGGGAATACCATTGATAGATTGCTTTGGCAACAGACTCGTCTAAATCAGCCACACGACCGCTACCTGACATGACGTGTGAATAGATGGTTCCTAGACTCTTTCGCCGTTGAAACCAGTTTTTGGAAATCTCTAATGATTGGATTCGGTTTTTAAACGTATAAAACGTCCTTGTTTGAATCCATCTGCTGCGAAGTGTCAACTGATGCCCGCTCATATTCCATCCGGCTCCCCGATAACTTTGATAGCCGAAGAGCATGGATAACGGAATGAGCACCAATAACAACCATCCAAACGGACGTAAAAAATATCCTCCGATAATAACAGGGATAGAAATAACATAAGCCGGTCGCAACATATATCGAATTTTCGCACGGTCCGGTAAGGTTCCTAATTCAACGTCTACTTGATAATCCGGCAAACAGCTTTTTACAATGGCAGTAATTTCCTGTTTTTTTATTAACGGACAAATGATCACTTTCCCCGGTTCCTCCATATCCGTCCCGCCCTCATTGATTACTTGGAAAGTTACATATCCAAAAAGACGTCGCAAAGGATTTTCAATAATTTCGATACCTTGAATCCGGTGAATGGGAACGGTTATTTTTCGCTTTTCCAACAATCCGTGGGAAATGATTAAATTTTTCTCGTTTTTTTCTACCTTGTAATCGTAATACTTCAACATGGTTTGTACAATGGCAATCAAATAGGCAAACACGATAATGAATAATGACAGAATAATAAAGAGTGAAATGCTGCTTGCAATAAATAGTTGTGCCTCTGTGTAAATTTTTTCATAAGGTATCAATTCATCAAATTGTGAGAAAAATGCAATGACCGCAGTAATTACACCAATAGCACCACCGCTTGTTATTGCCAATAAAAAAATATTTTTCATACTCGCTTGATAAATAATGTCTACAGGTTCCTCATCAGAAATAGAAGTATCTACAGCTATTGTCGCCATCTGTTCACCGGAAGCTTCCGTTGGTATACTTTGTTTTTTCTTTGATTTTTTTATGTATGACTGGATATTTTCCGCTTCCTCTTTTTTGATGGCAATTAATTGGGCTTCCGATTCATCCAGGGCGCCTCCTGCTGTTTCAACCGTAATTTTTGCCAAACCAAAGATCTGCTGCAATAAACCTTCTGTCACCGAAATACTTTGAATCCGCTCAAAAGGAATATATCGCTTTTTCCTAACAAACAAACCGTGTTCTATTCTTAACTCTTCATCTTCAATCCAGTAAGTGAAACGGAACCAATTAATAATTCCACTAATGATTGTAAAAAAAATGATTACCGACGGAATCCCGAAACGAAATAATAAATCGAGTGTTGAAGCGTCCTCACCGCTTCCACCCAAAATAAACATGAAAATGATGGGGAGAACTGCATCTTTTATATTTTTGAGTATAAATAATATAACCGAAATCGGGTGCATTCGTTTCTTCTCAAACATCTTCATCCGCCACCCTTGCTAAGTTGGAAATGACATGCCTTAATTCTTCCGCTTCCACATCTTCTAAGGCAGGAATTTCATGAACAGTTGCTGCGGTCGATATTTTGACGGAAGCTAAATGGTACTTTTTTAATAATGGACCTTGAGTCGTATCGACATGTTGAACACGAATCATCGGAACTAATGTTTTCGTAACAATCCATAAACCGTGCTGAATTTCAATTTCTTGTTCTCTTACTTCATAACGCCAGATTTTCCAGCGTAGTTTTGGATTGAAAAAGATGATGAAATATGTTTCAACAATCCATAATAAAACTAATGGTATAATAATCCACTTCGGCCAATGGAAAATAAAAATAACAACACTAATAGTCACATAAATTAATAACGATAAACCAGAGGTAATGATTCCGCGGATTTTCCAAACAGTTAATGCCCGTTCAGAAATATGTTTTGCCGGTTCCCCTAACATGTTTTATCCTCCTTAAAAGTTTTTCTACCTTTATACGTTAATATCGGTAAAAAGTTACAACTATTTTACTATAATTGTATATGTTGAAAAATTCAGTCACAAATCCTTGAACATATGTTAATCCGCAACGTTTTTGCCGTACTCTCCGAAGCCGATTCATCTCATGACAGAAGTCACAAGTGTTCTCATTTCATCCATTAAATGATTAACACGCAAAAATTTTATAAAAATTTCGCCCAAGTTCAATTTGTATCGTACATAATACCTAATGAGAAAATTTTTCGTAAAAACCTTTTTATGTGCTAATCATAAAATGAAAATAGCGTCCAGAGCCGTATCTGACGCTATTTAAAGAATATAATATTCACGGTTTCGGGAATTACCGGATACTAGCTTTTTTTATAGCTGCGATTATGTGACCGTTGTCTTCTCGGCATTTCTCTTGAACCTCTGCCTACTTTTTTAGAAAAATTATTTTTGTCTCGTTTTACCGGTAACGGAGCTTCATAGGAAATTTTCACCGGCGTTGTAGCAGGTTCTTTTGTTAATAATTTGAGAGCGGCCGATACAATCGTAAGTGCGTCATGCTGCGTCAATAATTCTTCAGCTGCTTTCCGGTAAAGGGAAAGGTCATTCTCATCGATCGTATTATGAATCTTATCAATGGTTAAACGTTGTTGACCTTCAATCGCTTCTGCAATGGACGGGACCTGCATCCGTTTCATCCGTCTTTTCGTGGTTTCTTCCACTGTCCGTAAATATCCCATTTCACGCGGTGCTACAAAAGTGATTGCCATCCCAGTCTTTCCGGCACGACCAGTCCGTCCGATTCGGTGAACATAGCTTTCTGGATCTTGAGGTATATCAAAATTATATACATGAGTAACACCTGAAATATCCAACCCGCGTGCAGCAACATCGGTGGCAACCAAAACATCAATCGATCCTTCTTTAAATTTACGAAGAACGGAAAGACGTTTTGCTTGCGATAAGTCGCCATGAATGCCTTCTGCCGTATAACCTCTGATGGAAAGGGCTTCTGACACTTCATCGACACGTCGTTTTGTCCTGCCAAAAACGATCGCCAAATCCGGTGATTGGTAATCAAGCAACCGAGTTAACGCGTCAAATTTGTCTTTTTCCTCCACTTTAACAAAAAATTGATCAATTTGTGGAACCGTCATTTCTTTTGCTTTAATCCGAACTGTTTCCGGATCTTTCATAAACTTAATAGCAATCTGACGAATTCGCTCAGGCATAGTTGCCGAAAATAATAATGTTTGCCTTTCTTCAGGAACACTTTCTAAAATTTTCTCAATATCTTCAATAAATCCCATATTCAACATTTCATCAGCTTCATCGAGGACAACCGTATGAATATCTTGAAGCTTAATGGTTTTCCGGTGAATATGATCCAGCAGTCTTCCGGGTGTACCGACAATAATAGCCGGTTTCTTCTTTAAGGCACGAATTTGTCTTGAAATATCTTGACCACCGAAAACTGACAATACTTGGACATGCTTTTCATAACCAAGTTTAAACAATTCTTCTGAAACTTGAATAGCCAATTCTCGGGTTGGGGCAATGACTAAACTTTGGATATTTTTATTTCTGGTATTGATTTTTTCAATCAAAGGGATTCCAAAGGCGGCCGTTTTCCCCGTACCTGTTTGCGCTTGTCCAATGATATCTTTTCCTTGCATGCTTAACGGAATTGTTTGTTCCTGAATCGGCGTCGTTTCCTCAAAACCAATTCGCTTCAGTGACTTTAATGTAGTAGAACTTAAATTTAAATTTTCAAATTTTCCCAATGCTTTCATACTCCTTTAATTTACAGAAAAAATACTCTCACACCTTTTTGAGAGTAATGTACTTTACACTATGATTTTCTCCATTTTGGTTCATTTATATTACCATTAATTAGCTGTCATTGCAATTTTTTTACAAGTATCCTCTTCATTCAAGAAGGTAAAAATTTCTTGAAACACTCGCTGCTGTTCTTGGCAATAGCAAATATGGTGATTAGCCTCTTCAAGTAAGAGCAGCTTTTTTTCCGGTGTATTTATTGACTCATACAGAAAATATGCACTTTTCAAAGGTACAATTGGATCCATTTTTCCTTGGACAATCAATGTCGGTACATTTACTTTTGAAAAAATTGGCCGGATGGTGTTGACAAGTTTACGAAATTCCAAATACGCTTTTAAAGGTGTGGAAGTAAACTTTCTTTTATATTTTTGAAAAATTGTACTGTGACGGAATGAATTTGTCAGGCACTCTGAAATCATATTTTGCATTTCTAATAAAAAATTTCTTGGATTCATATAATAAGCCGCTGCACTTAATAAAACCATTCTTTTCACAGGATATTGAGTAGCTAACCAACTCCCTATGAGGCCGCCCATGGAGAAACCACATATATATATTGTATCACATTGTTCCATCAATTTAACGAGTTCTTCCTCAGCATGACGAATCCAGTCACTATAGCGGACCCCTTTAAGTTTCAGTTCATCTCCATGACCGGGTAAAACCGGGGTACGAATCAACCAATTCGTTTGATTATTTAAAAATGAGACGAGTGGTTCAATTTCTCTTGGTGAACCGGTAAAACCGTGAATACATAACATTCCATTCATGGCACACCACCCTTTAAGGAAAACTCCTCCCAGTAAGATGCCATTTTTTTACAAGCGAGTTGAAAGAATTAGGGAGGTTGTTCTTTAAATTTCCCTAAAGTTCGGGTTTCATGCATTTTTCAAGAGGCGACCTTCGTAACGGTTTGACCACTGTTTTGGGATTACCAAAAAATAAATATTATTGCCGAGATCTGGAAAACGTTCATACTGAATTCTTTCAATTACAACTGTGACAAAAATAAATGTATTTGCCGCGACCGGTGTTATTCAGTCAGAATTAGGGGATTTCAAAGACCAAAAAATAAATGCGATTGCGCGTTACATCTTAATCCCTTCGACAACCTCTTCCAGTCTCATCCCTCTTGAAGCTTTTACCAAAACGATTGTTTGCTTGTCTAACTTAGGTTTCAAATGTTCGATTAATGCTGTTTTATCGGTGAAGGAAAAACACCTGTTTGTGTCAAATTTTTCCTTTGCGCCGACTGCAATATGTTTTCCTAATTTCCCATATGTGTAAACGTAATTGATCTTTTCTGGGCGAATATGGCGACCTACTTCTTTATGAAATTCTTGTTTTTGCGGCCCGAGTTCTAACATATCACCAAGAACGACGATTTTTTTATCAAACCCCGGGAGGTCCGCTACTAAGTCAATAACGGCTTTCATCGATGTCGGACTGGCGTTATAAGCGTCATTTAAAATTTGGCAACCGTTTATCCCAGGTATCATCTCTAATCTCATCTGGGTGAGCTTGATTTTTGAAAAACCTTCATTGATGGAAGAAAATGATACTCCCCATTCCCGGGCGACAATCATTGCTGCCATGGAATTTAAAACATTATACTCCCCTAAAATCGGGAGGTTAAACGTAATGTCAGATTGATTAATTGTAAAGAGAGAACCGGCTGCACTCATTTCCATTTTAGTCGGATAGTAATCATTTTTTGCCGATTTGCCGAATGTCCGGATTTTCCATGGTTTATCCATATGCATGAGTTGGGAAACAATGAGCGGTTCATCACCCGGGTAGACGAATAAACCACCGGATTTCAGGCCGTTTACAATTTCTAATTTTGCTTTTGCGATTCCTTCTCGCGAGCCCAGTTCCTGTAAGTGAGCATCCCCAATATTTGTAATGATGGCTGCATCCGGTTTTGCCATTTTAGTCAAAAAATCAATTTCACCAAAGTTACTCATGCCCATCTCTAATACGGCAACTTCTGTATCTTTTTGTAATCCAAGGATGGTAAGTGGAAGACCAATATGATTATTAAAATTTCCGGACGTTTTTTGAACTTTGTATTTTACCGATAATACCTCCGCAAGAATATCCTTCGTAGTTGTTTTCCCATTACTCCCGGTTACCGCGACAACTTTTAAAGATAATTCATCCCGGTAAACTCTTGCAAGTTGTTGCAAAGTTTCTAACGTGTCGTCAACGATGAGAATAGGGAGATTGGTCGGAGGATTCGGGACGTCTTTCTGCCATAAAGATGCACCGGCGCCTTGCCTCATTGCTTGTTCAACAAATTCATGCCCATCATGTTTTTCCCCTTTTAGCGGGATAAACAAATTTCCTTGTTGGATTGATTTTGAGTTGATTGAAACACCTTGTACTGTTTGATCTTGAAAGGAAGAAATATCATTGTGGACTTGAATCATGTTTGCTAACTGTTGGACTGTTTTTTCAATCATCCTAGCACCTCCAATGGTGAATTTCGTTTGCAATTAATTTTGGGGCTGCATGTGTTGTTTCTAGAATTGTTTGGCTGACAATTTGCCTCGATTTCCTGCCCATTTTGCTCCTAAAATAAAATAATAGTTAAATTTTGCCCTTGTTATAAACGACAGTATCTCAGTAAGCCTACCCCGAAAAAAATGTACATTTGGACAAATCACTAAAAGACTTTATTCCAAGGAAAACAACACACCTTGAAATAAAGTCATTAAAACTTGCTTAGTCTAATGTGTACCGGATTTTTTGTTTCTCTTCATAACGTTCGAAACCAAGTTCGATTAGTCGGTCAATCAATTCCGGATAGTCCAATCCTGAATGTTTCCAAAGTAACGGGAACATGCTGACCGGAGTGAATCCCGGCATCGTGTTAATTTCATTAATTAAAACTTTTCCTTCTTTTGTGACAAAAAAGTCTGCACGGACAAGGCCTGAACAATCTAATGCTTTGAAAGCTGTTATGGCCATTTCTTTTATCGTTTCATAGATTTCCTCGGACACATCTGCCGGGATAACCAAAGCCGTATCACCATCTTCATATTTCGCTCGATAATCATAAAATTCAGTTTTTGGAACAATTTCACCAGCCACAGAGCAAATCGGTTGATCATTTCCTAATACACCGATTTCAATCTCGCGGGCTTCCACACCTTGCTCAATGATAATTTTCCGATCAAATTGAAAGGCTTCCTGGAAAGCCCTCACTAATTCTTCCCGGTTTTTACACTTGCTGATTCCAACACTTGATCCTAAATTGGCCGGCTTAACAAAACAAGGATAGTCAAGAGCTTTTTCAACCTTTTCATATGAAGCCACGGCATCATTTTCCCATTCGTGACGAAGAACGGATACATAATCAACTTGATTCAATCCGGCATCACGAAACAAGTTTTTCATAATGACTTTATCCATTCCGGCTGCTGAAGCCAAAACACCATTCCCAACATAAGGAAGATTTAAAACTTCCAGCATGCCTTGAACTGTTCCGTCTTCTCCGTTAGGTCCGTGTAATAATGGAAAAATAATTCCCGGTTCATCCATTTTTTCTATCGAGTCTCCTATAAAAAGAGCCGGACTGGTAGTTGTCGATTTTTGTCTATCCAATCTCAATTCGCCAATTTGTTTGACCGGATTTTCTAAAGCTTCACGTTTCACCCATTGGCCAGCCTCTGTTATATAAATCGGGGTTACCTCATACTTTTCAAAATTTAATGCTTGGGTAACAGCAAAAGCCGTCCGTATGGATACTTCGTGCTCGGCTGATTTACCGCCGTACAATAAGAAAATTTTCTTTTTCATGAATATGCCTCCAAACAAAATAATAACAACATGTAACTAATTTCCCATATATTTTACCACTAATAAACGAACAATAAAGGTATTTTTTCAGCAGTTCATTCTTTTTGTATCATATGATTAGAAGAATGAATAACACCCAAAAAAGTCTGTTTTTCGAAAAAACACACGCTCAAATTAGAAAATAATGTGTCAAGCTAATGTGAAAAAACCTTTTGGGTGCTCATTTATCGAACCTTTCAATTTCCATTTTTATTTAGGTTTACTTGCCATTCCTTTTGTTTTCGGTCAAATACAATATTTCCATGGGGCACATCAGCGGTTGACACAGCTAGATATTTTTCCATCATTTCATCCATATCATAATAATCACCGACAACCCAAAAAGGGATTTCAATTTGACCGCGTTCTTGGCTAAAATGTTGAAACGAAAAGACTAGACCTTCCGTCAATAAAGAATTCAGTTGGTGTAACACATTTCGTTCGATTGGTGGATATATCTTTTTTTTGCGAAAACCGATGATTGATTTATCATATTTCGCTTCACTTAACCTGCTGGCCAGTATCCCGCCGAGGCAATCATAAAAGTCGGTCCAATAGCGATAATACGTTTTATTTAGCCAGCCATCATCTTCCGTCAAATAGGCAAAGCGATTGTTTAATTTTTGGAAAAATGGGAGTGACAGGTGTTTTTTCATATGACCTAAATATAGTAATTCTGCCAATTCTTCCCCTTCAATAGTATCCAAGCTAAATACATCATCAAAATCCACCCAGCAAAATTCACCAAATTTATGAACTCCTTTTCGGATTAGTTGTTCCACTTGATCCTTTAATATATAATCCAGTTGGGTATCTAAATGGAATTCCGTGTCATCATATTTGTGTTTTAACAATAACAAGTTTGCTAATGGCTTTTTCAATGATTGAATAAATCCGGGAAAGGTAATCCCGTTTGAAATGACATAATGATCTCGTGTATTTACTAATATATAAATTAAATCTTTGAAATCATCATTTCTGGCCACCTTGTTCATCTCCCTAAAAGTCGGTCATTATATAAAATGGATATTCACTCATTATATAATGAATGATATTAATAATGCTTTTCAAATTTATTACGATTATATATCCTGATTTGTTTCAATTTTACGTTTTCTACATAAATAAGTTTCTTACATACAAATTTTATCATATTTTTTCCATTTTCCTTTTTCCCCTGTGAAAAAATTATTGTATATACTAATAAGGTGTTTTGATTATTTCACATATCTTGTTTTGCCTTCATATATATGTGAAAATAGTTTCAGAAAATATATTGAAAAAATGGACGCTCATGATTCCGCCTTACCATTGACTATAAAGAAAACTCGAGCGTCCGAGCCTTTCGGCGAGAGCAGAGCCGTAGTTCACCGAAAAAATATAAAATTTTTTCGGCTGCGATGTATTCCCACGTAGCTTTTCTTGTGAACTTATGCGTTAGGAAAGTAGAAATTGGAAAATTTTTACTTTCCTATTAGCAAATAAAGGAGGGGAGCTTTCATGAACCATTTAATGACAAATGAGCAACTATTAGTAACCGTTGTAAAATTATTGCGAGAAAACAAACGGAATGAACTCATGCTCATCATTGATGAATTGCAACCTTATGATATTGCAAATTTATATAAAGAGTTACCGCATAAATTGAAAACTCGGTTTTTATTCCACTTGGACAACCATCTACTGGCAGACGTAATCCAAGAAGTGGAAGATTCCGATTTGCAATTGGAAATTCTTAATAAATTAACAATCGATAAAAAGGGCGAGGTTTTAAACTTAATGGATAACGATGACCTTGCCTCTTTGCTTCATGACTTACCGATCGAGAAAAGCGAATCGCTCTTGGCAGAAATGAAACTTGAAGAGTCGGCAATCGTTCAAAACATTATGAAATACCCGGAGGAAACAGCCGGCCGACTTATGACGAACCGATTTGTTTGGATCCGTAATACTTTTACAGTCAGGGAGGCTGTTGATAAATTAAAGAACTTTGCCGAGTATGCCGAAACCATTAACTACTTATATGTTATCGATGAAAACCGGAGACTGGTCGGAGTAGTTTCATACCGCGATCTCCTTCTTGCCGATTTGAATGATAAAATTGAAAACATTATGTTTGAACGGGTTATTTCGGTATCTGACTATACCGACCAGGAAGAAGCAGCCCGAATTTTGGAAAGATATGACTTTCTCGCTCTTCCCGTTGTTAACGAAGATAATGTACTGCTTGGGATCATCACGTTTGATGATATGTTAGACGTCATTATCCGTGAAGCAAATGAAGATATAGAAAAATTATCCGCTTCAGGGAAAGCCATCGATTTCGATACAAAAGCAACCATCGCTGCCTGGCGGAGATTGCCTTGGCTCGTTTTATTACTCATTATCGGATTGTTTTCCGGTAGTATTATCAGTTATTTTCAAGAAACATTGGATCTTGTTGTTGCATTGGCATTCTTTATGCCGATGATTTCAGGGATGACCGGGAATACCGGCACACAATCTTTGGCCGTCGTTGTTCGTGGTTTAGCGGGACAAGATTTAAATAAAAAGGCGATTTTTCATCTGATTTTACGGGAATTTATCGTTGGCTTCATTATCGGCGTCATTTGTGGGTTTCTTATTTCTTTTATTGCTTATTTTTGGCAAGGAAACATTTATATTGGGCTTGTCGTCGGTGTATCCCTGTTTTTAACCTTGATTATTGGCACATTGGCCGGAACAGTAATTCCCCTTATTCTCTATCGGCTGAAAATTGACCCTGCGATTGCTTCCGGTCCACTTATTACAACATTAAATGACATTTTTTCACTGACAACGTATTTTTCCATTGCTTCCATTTTTTTAGACAAATTATTATGACTATGTGTTTTTAGAAGGATAAAGAATACACCCCATCTCCCACCTATCTTCCCCTTTGATTTGGAGCTTTAGGTGGGAGTAAATTTTTATGTAAATAGTTATCTAAATATTACAAATTTATAAATAAAACCTCACAATAAATATTGACTCCAGAAATATATATATCTATAATAGATATAATAAAGAAAATTTTTTGCTTTTTTAACTGTTTATAAGTTTCAAACAAGGCTTAAGTGAATACAAGTCATTTTTCTGTTAGGGGAATGGAAAACTCAGCCAACATTGCATACTTATTTTTTTATAGAAGTCTCCAAAGCTCCATTAACAAAAACCCCAATGTGTTGTAAACTATTAATTAAAGGAGGAATGTACCTTCGTAAAGAATGATGAATGACCTTACACTGCCTGTCTAATAAAAATAGTTAAGAAAACTCAGGCGTAAGAACCTGACGTTGCGTAAAGTGTAGTTCACCGAAAAAATATTATACTCATTTTTCGGCGAGAAATGTAACTTTCGAGGCTTTCCATATGCACTTTGCGTTGGAAAAATTATGAATTCTTTTAGGAGGTGAACTCCCGACCCTGTTTTAAGGGGCGGGGATTTTGTTGGACGACATAGTTGGTCTGATTTATATCGCCGTTCTAATTGCGTTAACGGCATTTTTCGTAGTTTCTGAGTTTGCCATTGTTAAGGTGCGAACGTCGAAAATTGAAGAACATATCGAAAAAGGAAGAAAAAGTGCAATTGCTGCAAAAAAAATCATTACCAACCTGGATGAATATTTATCTGCCTGTCAACTTGGGATTACCGTTACCGCACTTGGAATCGGTTGGTTAGGAGAATCTACTTTTGAGTCGATTTTTACCAAACTTTTTACGAACTTCAGTATTCCTGAGTCGATTTCCCATTTGTTGACAATTACCATCGCATTTTTAATAATGACGTTCTTACATGTTGTTGTTGGCGAGTTGGCACCAAAAACGGTTGCTATTCAAAAAGCTGAAGAAATTACATTACTGGTTTCCAGACCGCTGATTTTATTTTACAAAATTATGTATCCGCTCATCTGGGTACTGAACGGTTCCGCACGCTTAATTACGAAAGCTTTCGGTTTAAAACCTATGGCGGAAAATGGTAGTGCTCATACGGAAGAAGAACTTCGGATCATCTTAAGTGAAAGCTATCGAAACGGTGAAATAAACCTGTCAGAATACAAGTATGTAAATAAGATATTTGAATTTGATAATCGGATTGCAAAAGAAATCATGGTTCCGCGAACAGAAATTGTAAGTATTGACATAAATGATTCCATTGAGTCTCTATTAGACCTTGCTCGTGTAGAAAAATTTACCCGTTATCCGGTGATTGACGGAGATAAAGATCATATTGTCGGATTTATTAATATGAAAGAACTGCTAACAACTTATATTTCCGGCAAAGATCTTTCAAAGTATACCGTCAGATCCTTTATTCGACCTATCATCAGGGTGATTGATACAATCCCTGTTCATAATCTTCTTGTCAAAATGCAAAAAGAACAAATTCATATGGCTATTCTTTTTGATGAGTATGGTGGAACAAGCGGTCTTGTCACGGTGGAAGATATTGTGGAAGAGATCGTAGGTGAAATCCGGGATGAGTTCGATTTAGATGAAATCCCATTAATTCGACAATTGTCTGAAAACCACTATATCTTTGACGGTAAAGTATTAGTCAGTGAAATAAATGCATTATTATCACTTGACATTAATGATGAAGATGTTGATACGATTGGTGGATGGTTTTTAACGGAAAATTTTGAGGCAAAACAAGGTGACATCCTCATCTATAAAGATTACCAATTTAAAGTAATTGAGATAGAAGATCACCATATTAAATATATCGAAGCAAGAAAAGTTGTCACAGAGAGTAACTATGAAAATCCAGTTCATCCGACGAACATGGCGACTGCGAATACAGAAGTGGTTTAATCATGTCCATGGAAAAGGACAACTTTTATCAAAACCGTTCACATGAAATATTTCATGATTGTAAGTGTAAAACGGAAAATTTCAGTCGTACCTTTATGAGAGAACTAGGGAGGAAAGCCATGCGTGATTTCATGCTTTCCGTTCAGGCCACTTTCTCCCGGTTCAACATCCATATTTGGTATTTTATATGGAACTGCACCTATTATGGTAGTTCCTTTTATTTTGGAGTTTTTCACCTGATTGATTCAGGAGGTTTCGGGGAATGTATGTCACTATTTCATATCTATAAAACTTGAAGAAAAAATAACTGAATAGATGTGCATCCCCAAAATTAACATTCTGCCAAATTTTTGTTTTTGCTACTTTCACTAAATCGATTATAATATGGTTATGTAAAAAATAAACTAACATCCAAACAACATTTGGACGAAAAATTCCCTGTCCGATTTTCTTGAACCATTTTTTTACAACAAAAATCCGAAAATTTTATCCGTAAGATTCCGAAAAACGGACTTTTTGGGTGTTAAACGTGATATAATATTATTTTATTCGATTTTTTAAAAGTGAAAAGGTGAATATAATGGAAAATGAAAAAAAAGTTCCAGATCGTTTTGATTGGACTTTAGCTTTTATATTATTTCTGTTTTTTATTGTTAGTTTAATATCTATATACAGTGCTCAGACTTCAGGGCAATATTCAACAAACTTTGTACTTGATCAATTAAAATGGTACATCGTTGGGGCTATCATTATTGGGGGGGCCTTGTTTTTTGATCCGGATCAATATAAAAAATTATCATGGATATTTTATGGTTTTGGGATATTTTTACTTATTGTATTATGGATTGCAGCCAAACTCCATTTGGGTATTGCAGAGGAACGAAATGGAGCCCATAGCTGGTTCACCCTTCCATTCGGGAGCATTCAGCCGTCCGAATTTATGAAAGTATTTTTAATCTTGGCGATTAGTCGGCTTACATCCGATCATAATCAAAAATATCCGGTAAAAACATTACAATCAGATTTTTGGTTGTTAGTTAAAATTGGCCTCACTGCTTTGGTTCCATTGGTGTTAATTATGGAACAGCCAGACTTAGGAACTGCATTAGTCATCATGGCCATTACAGCCGGAATGATTTTAGTATCCGGAATTTCATGGAAAATAATATTACCCTCTTTCTCTCTAGTTGCTCTTCTTGGGGTAGGTATTATTGGTGTTATGATATATTTTCCGGATTTTCTAAAAGATCATATTGACCCTTACCAGTATGGAAGGATTTATGCCTGGTTAGACCCATATAGTTATGCATCCGGTGAAGGTTTACACTTGATTAGTTCCCTGCAAGCAATTGGGTCCGGTGAGATTTTCGGGAAAGGCTTTATGGGGAAAGAAGTATACGTCATGGAGCGCCATACAGACTTTATCTTTAGTCTAATTGCTGAAGAATACGGCTTTATCGGTGCCAGTGTCGTTATCAGTTTATTTTTCCTGCTTATCTATCATTTAATAAAAATTTCATTAGAAACGAACTCTCAATTTAATTCTTATATTTGTGCAGGTATCATTAGTATGACTGCATTCCATGTATTTCAAAATATCGGAATGACTATCCAAGTATTGCCAATTACCGGAATCCCGCTTCCTTTCCTAAGTTACGGGGGAAGTTCATTGATGGGCAATATGCTCGCCATGGGGTTAGTTTTCAGCATCCGGTTTTACCATAAAAATTATATGTTTGAAGCAGATACAGATGAATAAACGGGGGTCTTGTCTCCGTTAAGGATAGGATAAATAAATATAGATAACTCCGGACGTCAAGATTCAGGTCCGGAGTTTTTCTACTGTACATTTATTTCTCACAAATTCGCTTCTTTCGCCTCTTTCTCCCCTATTTCTGTCCCTTTTTTCAACGCAAATTGATAAACAACCATGGCAATAAAGCCGGCTAAGCCAATCAAATCAGAATAGCCTTCAGGATAAATCAATAACAATCCAATAACAACAGAAGCAATTCTTTCAATCCAGTTTAGTTTTTTATACCAATAACCAATTAACCCGGCACCGATACCAACCATCCCGGTAATGGCAGTAAAAATAATCCATAGCACACCTAAGAAAGTCGTATTAATCATCAATAACTCAGGTTCCATTACAAACATATACGGTATGATAAAAGCGGCGACAGCAAGCTTCGAAGCATTAATTCCCGTTCGGATTGGTTCCCCGCCCGAGATTCCTGTTGCCGCAAAAGCAGCCAAAGCAACAGGTGGTGTAATATCGGCAACAATCCCAAAATAAAAAACAAACATATGGGCAGCTAAGACCGGCACAGCCACTTCCAGCTGATTATTTAATGCTAAAATGGCCGGTAAAGCGATCGTTGACGTAATAATATAATTCGCTGTTGTCGGTGATCCCATGCCGATGATGATGGATGTGATCATCGTAAAGAATAGAGTCAATAATAATAAAGCATTTGGATTACTTGTAATTGTCTGGGCGAGTCCGACAATTTCGTTTCCAAGTTTCAAACCGAGCCCTGTTTTTGTGACAACCCCGACAATAATCCCGGCACAGGCGGTTGCAGCTGCGACCCCAAGTGCAGAACGAGCCCCTTCAATGAGAGCTACAAAAAATTTCGATAATGTAATCCGCGTATCTTTTCTAAACAAGCTGACAATAATCGTAAACAAAATACCTAATAGAGCTGCACGGGAAATACTCGTACCGATGTCCATGAAAATGATAATGGCAAGTATTGGCGTTAACAGATAGATTTTCTTAAATACTTCCTTTTTCGCTGGAATTTCTTCTTTTGGCAAACCACGTAATCCTTGTTTTTTCGCTTCAAAATGAACCATAATCCAAATTCCGGTAAAATATAAGATAGCTGGAATAACTGCAGCTTTGACAATTTCAATATAGGGTACACCGGCAAATTCAACCATTAAAAAGGCAGCCGCGCCCATTACCGGCGGCATAATTTGACCACCCGTTGATGCTGCAGCTTCTACCGCACCGGCAAAATTCCGATGATAGCCTAATCGTTTCATTAATGGGATGGTATAGGAGCCCGATTGTACCACATTGGCAACAGAACTGCCTGAAATCGTCCCTTCCAATGCACTTGTAAAAACCGCCACTTTTGCAGGACCACCAATACGTCTTCCTGCAATTGAAATGGCCAAGTCATTGAAATAGTTTCCTACCCCTGTCTGTCCAAGGAAAGCCCCGAACAAGATAAATAAGAAAATGAAAGTCGATGATACTTGAAGTGGCGTACCAAGGATTCCCTCTGTTGTATAAAACATGGAATTTATTAATTGCTCAAGACTTAACCCTCTATGTGCCAACATTCCCGGCATACTTGGTCCATATAAAGCATAAAGAAGGAAAGCTATTGCAATGACAACCAAAGGAAGACCGACCACTCTTCTTGCCGCTTCCAAAACCAATATAATAGCCAGACCGCCAATAATCATTTGTGCTGTATCAATACTACCGATTTTTTGCACCAATGAATCATAAAAAACAGGCCAATAGCCACAGACGATAATGGCCAGAACTGCAAGAATATAGTCGTACCAAGCTATTTTTTGGCGTAATTCAGTCTTTCTTGCGGGAAACAATAAAAAGATTAAAACCAACGCAAAACCTAGATGGACTGTTCGTTGAATATATGCTGTTAATTCCCCGAATGCACCCGTATAAATTTGAAATAAAGAAAAGACAACTAACAAGCCAATAATAACTTTTGACATCATTCCGGACAGTTTTCGTGTTCGTGATTCAGCATCATATTTTTCCATTAATGCCTTTTGCTCTTCTTCGGATAATTGAACTTTTTCATTATGCTCAGTCACGGATTTCAACTCCTTTCACAGATTGCCATAATGATAGATGATCTACTTGAACCTTATATATTTCCCCAGGTTTCAGATAATCGTTAAATTTGACGATATGTTCTTCATTTTCTCCCCAGACTAAGCGATGTTTTGAAACGGTTTTTCCATTTCGGATCATCATCGACGGAAAGACATTACCTACATCTTTTATATGATATTTCCCATCCTTATATTCGAAAGTTTGTCCCGTTTCCGCATTGGAAGGCATTCCAATACCAAATTCTTCAAAAACAAATTCGTATTCCTCCATCGTATCATCCGGCAAAATCCGATATTTCTCAATGACATCGGTTAAATGAATTGAATGGGTAAAAATAATTTGAAAAGTATCTCCCTCCTTAACGGGGAGATAGGCAGCAATTTGACCGGTGTTCCGTTCATAAAAGACGAGCGATTTTCGAAATGGAATAAATAAAACCGTTAGCATGATAACGAGGAAAACGATAATTATAATTAAGGTGTTCATATATTTCTTACGTTTCATGTAAGTTCATCCTAATAATAGACTGCTAATCAATAAGAGGCCGGCCGCGTATGCAAGTGTGCTTTCACAGCCAGCCCATATGAAACTTCTATTCTATTGAGACACAAGACTGCCGAATTGAGGTTTTGAACCCAAATTTCTTTATAAACCTTCTATTCTATTGAAAAACAAGACTGCCGGAATGATGTGTTGATCCTAAATTTCCTTATAAAACTTCTATTCTATTGAAAAACAACACTTCCGGTAAGATTGGTCCCAAATTCCTTTATGAACCTTCTATTCTGTTGAAACTCCGGCTTCTTTAAAATATTTTTCTGCACCCGGATGCAAATCAATGCCGATTCCTTTTAATGCATTTTCCAACTTAATGTATTTCCCTTTTGCATGCGTAATGCTGCCTGTATTTTCATAAATCGCTTTCGTAATTTCATATACCGTATCTTCCGGCACACTATCAACAACCGCAAGCATGGCCAAGACTGCGACGGTGTTTACATCTTCTTTCAGCCCGTATGTTCCTGAAGCAATGGTGTCTTCCGCATAATAAGGATATTTTTTAACTAGCGCATCTACTTTATCTTGGGCAATCGGAACAATTTTCACCGGATTTGTAGCAGATAACCCTTCAACGGCTCCGGTCGGTGTGCCTGCAGTGATAAATGCTGCATCAATATTACCGTCTTGAAGTCCACCGGTAGACTCGGCAAAATCAAGGTTTTGAGCATCAATATCATCCATTGTCATGCCATGGACTTCCAAAATTTGTTGTGCATTAATGTATGTTCCTGAACCCGGTGCTCCGACAGATACCTTTTTTCCTTTCAAATCTTCAACCGAATTAATATTCGACTTTGCAAGCGTTACAATTTGGATCGTTTCCGGATATAACGAACCAAGTGCAAGCACATTTGTTACTTTCCCAGTTTTTTCAAAAGCATTTATTCCTTCTACGGCAGCTGCCATCACATCGGTTTGAACAAAGGCAATTTCTGCATTCCCTTCACTTAATGCAATTACGTTATCCGCTGATGCATTTGAGGAAACAGCATCCGTTTGAATTCCGGTTTTGTCTGTAATGATTTTTGCAATTTCTCCACCCAATGGATAATATGTACCACTTGTTCCACCGGTTAACATGCTTAAGAATTTTGGCTTTTCTTCAGTTTTTGATTTCTCCCCTTCATTAGAACCGCCACTGTTTCCACCACTTGATTCACTTCCACCACCACATGCAACAAGGAAAAGTGAAAGAGCAAAAACTACTGAAAGCAATGCAAAAAACTTCTTTTTCATCCCGTTTCCCCCTTTTAAAATTTGATAAACAATAACAAAGCGTTTCCTGAATAGAATAATCTGACTTTGGCGCAATATTTTTCTGAAATAAGAATGAACGCTCATTCATAATTAATTGTGCCAAATTCACATTATTTAATACCGCTTTATTATTAATATTAATATAACTAGGAATTAATACCATTGTCAAACTATTAATGTTAGTAATATATAAAACCTAGAGTGTGACTAATTAGTTATCCCTTTCATTGTCATATAAAATCATTTCTTCTAGCATATGTATATAAAAAAAACCACCAGTTATCCTCATTTATTGAGAATTCTAACTGATGGTTCACAAAATTAATTTTCTCGAATTTCCAATAGTTTTTGTTTCAATTGTTCTTCCATTGTAACGAGTTCTTGTTCTGCTTGATGGCGTTTTGCCCGACCTTCTGCTTGTATTCTTAATGTTTCTTCCAGTGTTGATACAAGATTTTCCTGTGTTTTCTTCAATGTTTCAATATCAACAATTCCCCGTTCATTTTCTTTGGCAACTTCAATTGAATTTGTTTTTAGCATTTCTGAGTTTTTCAGAAGTAAGTCATTTGTTGTTTGCGATACTTGTTTTTGAGCCTCTACCGCTTTTCGTTGCCTTAATAATGTCAAGGCAATGGCAATCTGATTTTTCCACAGCGGAATCGCCGTTGTAATGGATGTTTGAATCTTTTCCATCAACGTCTGATTCGTATTTTGAATCATCCGGATTTGCGGTGCACTTTGAATCGTGATTTGCCTGCTTAATTTTAAGTCATGTAACCTCTTTTCCAGACGGTCCGCAAACTGGATCATATCGTTAACTTCTTGATATGCCATTTGATCCCCTGATTGTTCCGCTTTCCGTTTCAATTCGGGAATAAGTTTCGTATACAGTTCCTCTAATTTCACTTCTCCCGCTGCAATATAAATATTTAACGCCTGAAAATACTCTTTATTTTTTTCATACATCTGGTCAAGCAACGTATTGTCTTTGATTAATGTGTTTTTGCAATGTTCAAGACGGACGGTGATTCGGTCAATTTGCGCACCGGTTTTTTGGTATCTTGCTAAAATTTCATTAACGGAGCGCGACATTTTTCCAAACATCCTTGAAAAAATATTCCGTTTCTCCACTTGTAATTCATCAGGGTTTACTTGATCTAATTTTTTCATTAAATCCGTTATAATTTCCCCAATCTCACCGATGTTCCCGCTCTTCACATGGTCAAGCATTGTAGAAGAGAAATTCATTAATTTGGATTGGGCCTGTGTTCCATAAAGAGAAATGGATGTTTGATTTTTCGGGTCAATTTGATTAGCTAATTGGTATGCCCGCTGTTTATCCTCATCCGGCAATGTTTCAATAATTTTTTTCGGTTTCGTTTCTCCAACTTTATTAAACAAATCCATTCCCATTTGTTTTCCTGCTTCTTGCAATTCCTGCTTATTCTCGGCCGATTCTTTAGACAGATCTCCAAAAGGATTGGCCAATAAATCATCTATATCACCGGTTAATTTTTCCTTCTCAACCATTTAGCTACCTCCTGCCTTCATTTTCGTTCAATAAATTTCTTTGCTACATCAATTTCAAAATTTAAGTTGTTTATATCCCCTTCAATCATCAAGTGTAAATCTTGTTCGATTAGTTTTACCAGATCATCCATTGTTTCTCTAGTTTCTCGCAAAGATTTTGCCAAGTCCACTGTTTTTGCCGGCTGCGATGCGAGAAACGTATATTTTTCGGCTAACTCAACAATAGATTCCAAGTGCGAATAATAAAATTCATCTGCAAGAAAAAATCGTCTTGGTTCTTTCTTTGTGATATTGTATATTTTATAAATAACCCGTAATGTTTCAAAATTTTGTTTTGCATTCGTTAAATTTTGAATCTGGATAAATGCCTTTTGTAGACGGTGAATTTTCTGTTTCGCTTCTTTTAAATTTTCTTCAACTAGTTTATATTCTTTTCTCGTTAAACCGTTTCTTCGTAAAAATTGCGATTGAGTACCTACCTTCATCCCGTAATAGACCGCAGTACCGCCAATTAAGCCAAAAACGGATGACCATAAGAAACTTTGGTCAAATCCAAAAAAACTGATCAACCAAATCATGACCATCGCAAACCCGGCTGTAAATGTTCTAAGCATAAAAAACAAAAATGTTTTCAAGATTATCACTCCCATAAAAGAGAACTGAATAATTATTTTAATCGGTAACTATCCTTTTATCTCCATTAACCATTCAAGTTTCATTCGATATTAGTATTACGAAAAAGACATGCGATTAGTTTCAGAAAAACAGACACTCCTTCATTTCTATTTTAATCTACAAACGAAACAAATAGCAACAAAATCAGAGGTGTCTCAACTGAGACACCTCTGATTTTGCGCCGAAAGCGATAGCGACAGGCGCAAAAGTATTTCTGCGCCGAAAGCGATAGCGACAGGCGCAAAAGTATTTCTGCGCCGAAAGCGACAGCGACAAGCGCAAAAGTCTTCTCCTTTTATAATCCGCTTATAAGTAAAATAACAAAATACACAACCATGATGACCATGCCAAACGGAAGCCCGACTCTTGCCCATTCTTTACTTGTTATATTTAGTTTACCTGCCGAGATAATATTAGGAATATTACCCGGGATTAACATACCCCCACTAATAAGTAATCCCATCAAAATAGCTTCAATCGTACTTTGACTCATAGCCGGACTAATTTCAGCCGCAGCTAAAGTTGCGTTGTCAAGAACGGCTGAGATAATATTAACCCAATAAAGAATTCTCGGACTTAAATCAAGCAAATACGCATTAATTAACGGTTCAAAACCTGCACCTAACATGGTCAAACCGAAAACGAATAAATAAATTTTGACGGCACGGACAAATATTTCTTTATATGATTCCGATTCACCGGTCGATTGAAGGCCAGCCCCTTCTCTACGTTTGACTGCAAAAGCGGCAAAAATCCCTAAAAGAATTACTCCAGGAATAATAAATCGCCCGACCAAATCAATCAAATAAAAGAAGTCTTCATTCATCTTACTTACAACAATGGTGGATAACGGTTCCCCAATCGGCGTCAAAGCGGCTCCGAGTCCGATTGAAAAACAAGAGATAACCGTCAATAGTACTTCATGTCTTCTTTGTAGTGAAAGATTACTAATAATCAATACTAATACAAGAGCGGCAATAATAGCAGTAATAATACTTGAAAGCAGTCCCAAACCAATAACAACTAATGCAATAAATAACGGAAATGGCATTTTATGGCTTATTGTATTGATTGCATTACCCAATTGGGTCTGGAACCATTTAAAGAGCACACCCGCTATGAACACCGCTAAAGTGATTTTAATTGGATCTTCCAGAGCGTGCATAAATAATTCAACATCCAACACGCCTCCGATTATCGCGGCAAGAATCCCCATAACAAACAGAAAGTACTCTAAGTTATGTTCAATCGCTTTTACTGTAAAAGGTAAGAATAGAACCAGTACTAAAATAATTAACAAACCGAACATATGATTATTCCTTCTTTCTTTCTTCCTTTATACCAGACTATTTTAACATAATATACCATATGAATGTAACTATTGTTTTTCTAAAAATGCTAATTTTTCACCTAAATGTCTCTATTAAAATTTCTAAATCTAATTGACAGGGACAAAACCGGATGAAATGGAGCTGAAACGGGTAGGCTCCCCTTAAATTAGGCAAAAGCCCTTTAAAAATATAGAACTTGATGTTCCATGAAAAATCAGGATAAAATTAACTATAGATACTTTGCTAGGAGACGTTTTTAAAATCCAAACTATATGATTATTCCAAGTCTGTTCGAGTAAATACTTATTTAAAATGAATTGGACCCACTGAGGGTAAAAGCTTTTTGCCAAACTTGAAACTATTGACGATTTGCCTATTGCCTAAACAAAGGGTAAATTTCTTCAAAAAAATTCTAAAAGAGGACCTAATACTAAAGGATGAGGATTAGAGATGCATAAAAATATTTTAAAACTGTATCCGGATGCCGTAATTCAGGATCTACCTTCCTACGACGATGAATGCTTTTGTTTTTACGATGAGTCGACCAAGCAATATTTCTCAATAAAAAAATCATTGGTTACTGAGCGTGAAAAATTGTTGCTTGAAACGAAATATACGCTTGTTGAAGAAACACCTGAATTTTTAAACAGCCAAGTTGAACAAAAGGCTTGGTATCAATTTTTGCTAAATGATGGAAAACTCCCAGGTAATAGTGGACGTATCCGCTTCATTCAGTTCCATCTGGAAGAAATAAACGATTATCACGATTTTGTAGATGCTGTGGAATCATTTATTCAAGACCGGGTCGCTTTCGTTTGGTTTGATAAAAAAACAGGTATCATCATTGAAAAGGAAATGAATGATTTTTTAACGGAAAAAGATTTTGATTCCTTTAAGGACGCCATTTTAGCAGATTTTTATATTAAGGTTGATTTTTATATCGGAAGGTTCTTTGAAGTTTCTCAAAAGTTAAAAGAACGGTTTTTCCGTGAACAATATTATTTTAAAATGGGAAGAAACGTTTATCCGCAAAAACATATTTTCTCATTTATTCATGCTTTTCCAATTGTCATGATGACAACTGAATGGCATCGTTTAATCCCGATTTTAGAACAGGAGTACCAGGATATTTTTCAAGGGGATAAGGAAATGGTAAAAATTATTAAAAAATATCTTGAAAATAATTTTAATACAAGCTTGTCAGCAAAAGAATTGTACATGCATCGAAATAGCCTACAATACAAAATTGATAAATTCATTGAGCATACGAGCATTGATATTAAAAAGTTTCAAGGGGCCATTTCCGTTTATTTCATCAGTATATTTGCCGATGCCTCACTGTATATAGACGGGGGCCAATTTTCTTCATAAGTACTCCTCATGAACAATGTGACAAAAAATCACCTGGTTTCTTTGTGCACATTGTCCATTCACAATTGAAAACATTTTCACTAAAATTTACTTATAGGAGAAGTCGTTTTCACAGGAGGAATGGAAAAAATGGCAGATTTAAAACTCAATCACATTTACAAAATCTATGATAACAAAGTAACCGCTGTATCTGATTTCAATCTTCATATTCAAGATAAGGAATTTATTGTTTTCGTCGGTCCATCCGGTTGCGGGAAGTCAACAACTTTACGGATGATTGCCGGACTTGAAGAAATTTCAAAGGGAGAACTGTACATCGATGATAAATTAGTGAACGATGTCCCGCCAAAAGATCGGGATATCGCGATGGTTTTCCAAAACTATGCATTATATCCGCATATGACGGTTTATGATAATATGGCATTTGGATTAAAACTGAGAAAAATGCCAAAAGATGAAATTGACAAACGGGTAAAAGATGCTGCAAATATTTTAGGACTTGAACAATATTTAGACCGGAAACCGAAAGCCTTATCCGGTGGTCAACGGCAACGGGTTGCTTTAGGACGTGCCATCGTTCGGGACGCAAAAGTATTCTTAATGGATGAACCTTTATCAAACTTGGATGCAAAATTACGGGTCCAAATGCGTGCGGAAATTGCCAAACTTCATCAACGCTTAAATACAACGACTATTTACGTAACCCATGACCAAACAGAAGCAATGACCATGGCTACTCGGATTGTTGTTATGAAGGATGGGGTTATTCAACAAGTCGGTTCACCAAAAGAAGTTTATGACAATCCGGAAAATGTTTTCGTTGGTGGATTCATCGGTTCACCGGCAATGAACTTCTTTAAAGCAAAAATTGAAGGTGAATATGTTGTACTTGATGATAAAGTTCGTCTGAAAATCCCGGGCGGCAAGTTAAAATTATTAAAAGACAACGGCTACGTAGGAAAAGAAGTAATCTTCGGTATTCGTCCGGAAGATATTCATGATGAACCGGTATTTATCGAGTCATTCCCTGATGATGTCATTGAAGTTAACATTGAAGTTGCCGAATTAACCGGTGCCGAATTAATGCTGTATTCTTCTCTTGCCGGACATGATTTCGTCGCACGGATTGATGCACGTAACCAAATAAAAGCCGGAGACAAAGTAAAATTAGGCCTAGATTTAAACAAAGCGCACTTCTTTGATACAGAAACTGAATTACGGATTAAATAATCTAAGCATCGTACATGATGGGGTTATCCCTGTAAACACATTTATAAAAAACTCGGATACCTGAATTTTTTTATCCAACTTTGACAGTACAAATGATAAAAACTCCTTGAAAACAGTGTCAGATCCAGGTTTTCAAGGAGTTTATTATTTTTTGACATGTAGATATGCATAAAGTCTATTTACAACCTATATAAAGTAAGGACACGATTTGATATGGAGTAAACACATGTTAAACTTTTTGTGGTCGAGACACGTTTTGTTTTACTGCAGACCGCAATACTTAATATTTTTGTTACGGCTACCTGAGGTCTTTTCTAAAAATGTCCAGTTAAAAGCTACTGTCTCGAATAATCAAATTTGTCGCTATAAAAACTTTTTTTGGAATGGTTCTTCCCTCGATTCTTTCCACTAACAAGTCTACTGCAGTCTCGCCCATTAATTCCGTATGCACTTTTACCGTTGACAAGGATGGATAGACATATTTTGAAACGCTGATATCATTCAATCCAATTATGTTTACCTCTTCAGGAACGTGGATATTTTCCTCGTTTAAAGCCTGAAGACAGCCAATTGCAATTTGATCATTACCGGCAAAAAAAGCGGTAGGTAAATTATTTCCATGGTCATGAATCGCTTGTTTCATTAATCGATAACCATCTTTGACTGTAAAATTGCCGATGTACACAGCGGATTCATTAAACTGACCGTGATCAGACAAATACTGACGGAATGTCTTTTCTCTTAAGTCGAGAATATTGTCCGACTGATCACGATATGTTTCTCTGCCACCGATATATCCGATTGATTTATGACCTTTCGCAAGTAAATAATCAATCACACTTTTTGTTGCCCGTTCAAAATCGACGACTACGGAATCGAAGCGATCATCATCGGGACTGCAATCGACAAAAATAATATTATCCGTAATATTCATCAATTTCTCCGCCTGAGCCGTACTAAATTTACCGACAGCAATAATTCCGCGAACATCACCAAATTCCTGTAAATCCTCGTAGCTACTATAAAAATATTTTACAGCACTAATGTTTCGCTGTTGACATCGGTCCGTAATTCCTATACTAATTGACAAATAATAAAGATCTTCTAACTCTTCCTCTTCTGTATACCAGCTAATGATTGCAATCTTTGTTGGAATATTTGTCTTTCTTACTGATTTTTTCTTATACGACAGTGATTCAGCAATCTCAAAAATCCGTTTTCTTGTTTCATCTGTTACAGAAAGAGTTTGATCATAATTAAGAACTCTTGAAACCGTTGCAATAGAAACACCAGCCTTTTCCGCAATATCCTTAATTGTTGCCATCTACTATTTCCCTCCTTTCTTCCCTTCAAGTTTTCTGAATCGTTTTCCGCCTGATTTCGTCACTGATCTTGCAGCAATCTTCATGTTAAGCCTGCTCCACGCCAAATGAATAAACGGTTTTCAACTCATAAGTTTCCCCTTTGTCTAAAACAATTGAAGGAAAATGTGGGTGGTGGATGGCATCAGGTAATCCTTGGGTTTCCAGACAAAGGCCTAAATATTTTCTTGCTTGAACGCCTTCCTGTATTGTAAAATCTCCTTGAAGTTGATTACTAGAATACAATACTACACATGGTTGATTCGTCTCAACTGTCAAGGTTCGACCACTTACCGATTCCTTTAAGAAAATCTCCCGGTTATGATTTTCTGTAAAAATAAACGGGTGATCATAACCATTCCCAACTAATATGTTTTGCGGATGGTTTGAGTGGACACCATCGATTATCTTCCGGCCCTGTCTAAAATCAAATACTGTATTTTCAACATTTATTATGTTACCCGTTGGCAAAAGTTCCTTGTCCAATTCAAGGAAACGGTCACATTTCAATGTCAGTTCATGATTTAAAATATCATCCTTCACTTGACCGGTTAAATTAAAATACGAATGATTGGTCACATTTAATATTGTCTTTTGGTCAGTTGTTGCATGGCAAGTAAATATCCATTGGTTATCATTTGTCAATAAATAAGTAACCGTTAACTCAACATTTCCCGGGTAGCCTTCTTCTCCATTTTTACTAAAATAAGTAAATTTCATACCAACAGCATTTTTTTGTTCAATTGGTTCTGCCAGCCATACCCGTTCATGCAAACCTTTTACCCCGCCGTGTATATGATTATTTCCTTCTGTTTTCGGCAAAATATATTGCTTTCCATCTAGCTCAAATTCAGCATCTTTAATTCGACCGGCAACTCTGCCAACTACAGCACCAAAGTAGGTTTTGTGTTGAATATATTGGTCAACATTATTGAATCCCAAGACAACATTTTCGAATATACCATTTCGATCAGGAGCCAAAATTTCTGTAACAACACATCCGAAATTCGTACAAGATAATTTCATCCCACGATCATTTTCAAGGGTAAAAAGATAAACTTTTTCTTCATCCACTATTCCAAACTCTTTTGTAGTTATATTCACAATCTCACACCACCTATATTTATTTTTGGGACAGCCCTTGTCAAAATGTGTTTAATAAAATAAATGGGCTTTCTTGTCAATAGTTCTTGCTTTCGTTCAACCTTTGCCAAAATGTTATTGTTCAATTTGATTCGACCTTTAATGCTTTTGTTCATCCTTTGTTAAATGATTTTAAGCAATTTAATTGCCTCAACATTTCGTGCTTTACTCATCCCTTTTTAAAATTTTATTATTCAATTTGATTGGCCTTCATTCGACATTTCGTGCATCCATTCAGCTTTTGTCAAAATGGTTTTTATTAATCTCATTTGTTCCAAGGAAGCTGTCCGCCATCCTACTTATTTAACGTTTCAATAAATCTTTGAAAAGCCGCTTTTCCTTTTGTATCTCTTTTAAATACACCGGCATCCATTAAAACTTGTAAAAACTTATTACCCACTTCAACTTTAACAATTTTTTTCACATTTTGTTCATTAATTTCTCCATCATATTTTTGTTTAAGCTGCTTCGCCCAAGGTAGATGGTAGTCAGCAATTTTATTTGGTTGATTGCACAAAAATTTTCCAACCTCTGCCAATTCATTTTTCAGACGTGCCGGCAACACCGCCAGACCCATCACTTCAATTAAACCGATATTCTCTTTCTTAATATGATGTACTTCTTTATGTGGATGAAAGATTCCTAGTGGATGTTCTTCACTCGTCCGATTATTTCTTAAAACAAGGTCCATTTCATATTGACCGTCACGGATTCTTGCAATCGGCGTGATCGTGTTATGTGGTGTGCTACCTGTAAAAGCAATAATTTCTGCAACCGGATCACTATATGTTTTCCACTTCTCCAAAATACGGTCAGACAACTCGATAACATCATCCTTTTTACTACTTCTCAAACGAATAACCGACATAGGCCATTTGAGAATCGAGCAAGTAACATTGGAAAAGCCTTGAACAGAAAAGGCATATTCTTTTTCAGCAACAGCCATGGGAAATTCATAGTGCCCACCCTGATAATGGTCATGGGAAAGAATAGAACCGCCGACAATAGGCAAATCCGCATTCGAACCAAGAAAATAATGTGGGAACCTTTCGACAAAGTCAAGCAATCTTCCAAAAGTTTCCCGGGAAATGAACATGTTTCGATGGGTTTTCGACAGCAAAATACAATGCTCATTGTAATATACATACGGAGAATATTGTAAATACCAATCCTCTCCGCGAATATTCATCCGGATCATACGGTGATTGGACCTTGCCGGATGCCCGATTCGCCCTGCATACCCTTCATTTTCAATACATAATAGACATGTAGGGTACCCGCCTTTTTTGGGAGCCGACCGCTCTTTGGCAATTTGTTTCGGATCTTTTTCCGGCTTAGACAAATTGATTGTAATATCCAAATTTCCATATTCAGTCGGAGCTTTGAATACAATATTTTTTTTGATTCGGTTCATTTGAATATAATTACTGTTTTTACTTAATTGGTAAAAATAATCCGTTGCTGCAACCGGTGAGTTCTCATATTTTTCATAAAAGCGTTGATTAACCACGGAAGGACTTGCAAGAAAACAATTCATGATTTTTGCAGAAAATATTTCTTTTGCATCTAAATAATCCTCTATGATTCCGTTTTTCACCGCATATTGAACAATTTTCTCCAACAATTCCGGAATAATGAGGTCCGGGTCAACCGGTACATCTTTTGGCAATTTCGAAGTATCTTGGACTTGAAAATCATCCAGATTCAGCAATGATAAAATTTGATTGCGGACGTAAATTTCGTCCATCGGGTCAATGATAGCCCGATGGATCGCTTCATTTATTAATTGTTGAATGGTTTGATCAATCATGAAAAAACACCTTCAGTCTTCATATCCATTTGGATGATTGCTGTGCCAATTCCATGCGTCTTTAATGATCTGTTCAATATTTGTTTTCGCCGGATTCCAGCCTAATATGTTCTTTGCCTTTTCAGAAGAAGCGATGAGGACACTTGGATCGCCTGGACGTCTTTCTCCAATTTTTGCCGGAATTTCTTTACCGGTTACTTTGCGAGCCATGTCAATAATTTCTTTTACGGAAAAGCCTTGACTGCTGCCTAAATTGAAAACAGAACTTTCGCCTCCATTTTGCAAGTAGTTTAGCGCCAAAATATGTGCATCGATTAAATCTTCTACATGGATATAGTCACGGATACATGTTCCGTCTTTTGTTGGATAATCTTCACCAAAGACGGTTATATATTCACGTTTTCCTAATGCTGTTTCAAGTACAACCGGAATTAAGTGGGTTTCAGGATGATGATCTTCTCCAATTTCTCCTGTTCCACGAGCCCCCGCCACATTGAAATATCGTAAAGCGACATATTTTAAATCAAAGGCTTTTTCACACCAAGCCATCATTTTCTCCATGGTCAATTTTGTTTCTCCGTACGTATTTGTCGGAACAGTCGGCATATTTTCTGTAATCGGTACAGATTCCGGTTCTCCATAGGTCGCTGCAGTGGATGAGAAGACGATATGACGTACCCCTGCATTGCGCATCGCTTCCAGTAAAATTTGTGTTCCATATACATTGTTATCATAATATTTCAACGGATCAACCATTGATTCTCCAACGAGCGAGTTAGCGGCGAAATGGATAACCCCGTCGATTTGTTCATTATGAAACACATTATTCAAAAAGTCTCGATTGCGAATATCGCCTTCATAAAATGTTGCTTTCGGATGTACCGCCTTTTTGTGACCGGTTTGTAAATTATCGACAACAACCACTTCATAGCCACGGTCAATTAATTGATAAACAGCATGGGAGCCAATGTAGCCGGCACCGCCCAAAACTAAAATACTCATTCATATCACCCTCGTTTCATTTTACTTCTATTTTACTATATCAGATTCTCCAAGCACCAAGAAGATAAAAGAAGAATGTTTCAAAAGTCCGGAAAAAGGCTTACCTCTTTTTACGTATGAAAAACATACGCTCCGGCCTAAACTGTTTTGCATACCGACCAATCCAACAGGTTTCTCTTCGCCGGCGTGAAAAATATACGCTCCGGTACTAAGAAATACTTATTTTCCAAAAACTTCCTTTTGAACACACAAAAGTGGGATACCCGTATTCATTTATAAAGTTTTTTCAAGCGCCTAGACTGATGTTTTTCGAGTGAATTTCTTTTGCACCTTCACCGGCTGTAACGATGTAAAATTCAGCCTTATAACCAATTTTCTCTTCGTAAATTTTACCGACTTCCTTGATAAATGCATCCACTTTGTCTTTCTCAACGATCGCAATGGCACAACCGCCAAAACCGGCTCCGGTCATCCTCGCACCGAGAACACCTTCTTGATTCCAAGCCGCATCAACAATCGTATCCAATTCTTTCCCTGTTACCTCATAATCATCACGCAAGGAGATATGGGATTGATTAATTAATTGGCCAAACTGTTCCAAATCGTTTTGTTTTAGTGCTGCGAGCGCCTTTATCGTTCGATCATTTTCATATACGGCATGTTTGGCACGTTTTCTGTGAATGGGATCTTTGATTTCCATTTGTAAACGGTCGAATTCATCGGGTGACAAACTGCCTAAACTGTTAATCTGTACATGTTTTTGTAAATCTTTGAGAGCTTTTTCACATTCACTTCTTCTCTCATTGTACTTAGAATCGGCCAATTCTCGACGTTTATTCGTATTCATAATGACAATCCGGTAGTCTTCCATTTCAATTGGAGCATATTCGTATTTCAATGTATGACAATCCAGTAAAATTCCGTGATTTTTTTTACCCATTCCAACTGCAAATTGATCCATGATTCCACTGTTAACACCGATAAACTGGTTTTCCACTTTTTGTCCGAGTTTTACTAAATCAATACGGTCTACTTTCAAGTTAAAAAGTCCTTCCAACATAACACCGGTAACTAATTCAATGGAAGCCGATGAGGAAAGCCCGGCACCATTTGGAATATTCCCGTAAAATAACACATCAAGACCGAAATCAATTTGATATCCTGCTTCTTTAATATAACTAATCATTCCTTTTGGATAATTCGCCCAATTGTGGTTCAAGTCATATTCTAAATGGTCAAGGTCAAACTCGACTACCCCAATTTCAGGAAAATTTACGGAATACATTCGGATTTTCCGGTCAGTTCTTTTGCTTGCCAGTGCATACGTACCAAATGTAATCGCACACGGAAAAACATGCCCCCCGTTATAATCGGTATGTTCACCGATTAAATTGATTCTTCCCGGGGCGAAAAACGTCCGGTAACCGCTTCCACCGAATACTTTTGCAAATTCATTTGCCAGCTGTTCAATTTTCATAGCTAAACCTCACTTTATAAAAAGTCAATTTTTTACTTGTTTGAATCCTACATTAATCTTTTCGCTTTCATCTTTATTATAAAATATATAAGTAAAATTAACAACAAAATTTTACTTATTTTTAGTAAAAAAAGAGTCTGCATTTTAAACAGACTCTGTCAATATTTTAACTTATTAAAGAATTAGTTCAGCCTATTATTTACTTGTTAAATTCAGCCTTACAATTTTTTTCACTTACATTCCAACAATATGGTGGACCTTCTCCATAACTGCTTGTTGTAAATTGTTGACTAGCTGTTCACTTTCATTTAAAGAGGACCCCTTGACAGCAAAGTAGAATTTACATTTTGGCTCCGTACCGGATGGGCGGACACAGAACCAGGATCCGTCCTCAAGGAAGTATTTCAAGACGTTGGATTTTGGTAAACTGATTGGATTTAATTTACCATTGCTTAATTGTTTGCGAATGCTTGCTTTATAGTCCTCCACAGCAGTCACGCGAATACCGGCTATTTCCTTTGGCGGATTGGAACGGAATTCTTCTAAAATGTTCGCAATTTGTTCGGCTCCGTCTTTTCCTTTTAATGTCAAGGATGATAATGCTTCTTTGTAATAGCCGTATTTTTCAAAAATCTCCATTAATGCATCATACAAGCTTTTTCCTTGAGCTTTGTAGTAAGCTGCCACTTCTGCCGCAAAAATGGCCGCTTGTACAGCATCCTTATCGCGGACAAAATCACCAATTAAATAGCCGTAACTTTCTTCATAGCCAAATAGGAAGGTATGTTTACCTGTTTTCTCATATTCTTTGATTTTTTCACCGATGAATTTAAAGCCGGTTAATGTATCAAATGTCGGAATTCCAAAACTTTCCGCAATTGCACGACCGATTTCCGAAGTAACAATCGTTTTTAGAACGATACCATTTTCAGGAAGTAATCCCTTTTCTGCCTTTTGTGATAACAAGTAGTGGAGCATAATGGCGCCGGTTTGGTTTCCGGTCAACACTTGATATTCACCTTCTGCATTTTTTACGGCAACCCCGAGCCGGTCCGAATCCGGGTCAGTACCTAATAAAATGTCAGCATCTATTTCCTTCCCGTATTTAATCGCCAGTTCAAAAGCAGCATGTTCTTCCGGGTTTGGTGATTTTACCGTTGAGAAATTAGGATCCGGTTGTTCTTGTTCTTTTACAACTGTCACGTTTTTAAACCCAAATTGTTTTAACCCCTCTTGAACTAATTTATTTGCTGTTCCATGTAATGGTGTAAAGACGATTTTTAATTCTTCACCAACTTTTTCAACAATTTCTTTATTTAGTTGAATTTTGGCAACATTTCCCAAATAAATTTGATCAATGTCCTCACCAATGTATTGAAGTAAGCCATTTGCCAATAATTCTTCTTTTCCAGTTACTTCGATTGACAGTTCATTTTCTACACTGTTTACAAAGTTGGTAAGTGCATCTGCCTGTTTTGGCGGAAGCTGACCACCGTCATCCCCATAAACTTTATAACCATTGTATTCAGGTGGGTTATGACTGGCTGTGACCATAACACCGGCAGCAGCTCCTAAATGACGAACGGCAAAAGATAGTTCAGGTGTTGGTCGCAATTCTGAGAATAGATAGGACTTAATGCCATGTTTCCCAACTGTTTTCGCCACTTCTAAGGCAAATTCAGGTGACATATGTCTCGAATCGTAGCTAATAACGACGCCTCGTTTTGCACTCTCTTCACCTTGGCTTAATAAATATTGTGCAAGACCCTCCGATGCTTTACGAACAGTATAAATATTCATCCGGTTTGTACCCGGTCCAATTTCCCCACGCATTCCACCTGTACCAAATTCGAGATTTTTGTAAAAGAGTTCTTCTAAGGACTTTTCATCTTCTTTCAGCTTATATAGTTGTTCCTTTAAATCTCCATCCAGTGATTCATTGTTTAACCACTTATCAGCAATTTCTTTCCAACTCATGAAATATCCCTCACTAACCGATAATATTATTGAAAGACTCTTTTTCCATTATAACAAATATCGTTTAGGATGGACATGCTCTGTTAGTAAGAATGGACTAATGATTTTTCCAGCATGATTACATCTCACATCTATTTAATATCTCTTCTTTTAATACTACTGCGTGATTCTTTTCAATATCTTTTGCACCGTAGAGGAGTATGACATTGTTTTCATCCAACATTTGGCAAATTTCGTCGACTTTTTGACATTTCTCTTCATCATTCCTGAGCTCTTGCAAATATTTTAAGCGGAATTCCTCGAATCGCTCCGGTTTATGGCCAAACCACTTTCTCAACTCACTAGACGGTGCTACCTCTTTAAACCAATAATCAATATTGGCATCTTCCTTCTTGATTCCCCTAGGCCAAAGTCGGTCGATTAGGATACGAATTCCTTCCGGGGTTAAGGATTTATCATATATTCTATGTAGGATGATTTGATTCATTTTCACTCACTTCCGTTCATTTACTCGCCACGAATTTTGGGACAGTTAGATCTTTAAGGTGGGTTGCCTTAGCTTAACATAATTTGCTGGAAAAAAAGAGGTAACCACCAAACCTGCAAAAAAAGGCTGGCGGTTATGATATAAATCATTAAATTTATGTTAGCGACTGTTTATAAACCATTCACCATAGTCTTCAAGGATTTGTTTTTGCTTTTCGTTCATGTGCATAGGCTCCAAATCTAGCAGTGGGAAAACTACCTTTTTCCTACCAAATCTTGTATTTACAAGAATTCCATATTTTTCATCAAAATCACTTATGGCGTGAACGTTTAACACATCTCCCTGCAGAACGATTGTACCGGGCTCTTGCCACTCTATGACTTTTGCCTTAAACGGGAAATCGAATGCATTGTTTATATGTTTGATCCAAATTTGTTCTTCATCCGGGAAATCTTTCATCTTGTTTATGCCCTTTCTTTATGAAAAATAGGGAATCGTATGAATTTCAAGTCAGTTTATGTACAGCTGAATTCTGGAAGAGGTTAAGAATCGACACGGTTTAGCCTTCTTTTAAAATCTGCTTTATCTCATCCTCCGAAAAACCGGTTAAAGAAATAATCGTTTCTATGTCTAAACCTGCATTCGCCATTTTTTGTGCCATCTTTCTCCGCTCGAGGAATTGCCCTTCTCTTTTTCCTTCCTCAATTCCTTCTTTTCTACCTACTTTTCTTCCTTCTTCTTTACCTTCCTTTTTCCATCTCTCAAGTAACTCACCAAAGGTAATAATTTCTTTTGTCTTTTCCGCTTGAGCCATGTCCATACCCTCCTTATTAAAAATTTGGTAAACCTCTTGGATATACTGCTCATTTAATTCATGAGGTAAGTATAAAATATTGTCAACAAACTTCAATAACTTAATCCCGATATCTGATTCGCCAAATGGATATCTTTTCTTTATTATTTCTATGAGTTTTAATTTGTATGTGTACCGTTCTTCGGGATTTGTTCTTGTTTTTGCTTGGTACTGGCCGGCTAATAGCGCAAGAGCAAATGGATTATTCGACTTTAATAGTTGAATTTCCGAGAAGTCGAATAAATGGTGAACCTGAAATCGAAATAGAATGCTTGTCCCATAAAACTGATGATAAAATTTAGAAAGTTGTCTGTATGAAGGATGTGTGACAAGGACAATTGAAAAAATATTTTTCCTATCTTTATCGAAAATCTTGTAGTATGTTTCGAATAAACTTTCAAACCTACCACTATAAGGAAAATCCCAATCTGTAAATTATCTCGGAATTTTACAAAATTATTAAACCACGATGGTTAATCCTGTCACAACAGTCTTCAAAATATGATTAATCATTGCCTTTTTCCATGATTAGTTTGATTTCCTCCACGGGTAATTCAATAATTTTTGCAATGGTGTTTAATTGAAAGCCTTCCTTTATCATTTTTTGAGCTATTTTTCTTTTTTCTTCATTTCTTCCAATTTCCTTCCCTTTTTCCTCATAAGAAATCGGCAATTCCATAATTTTGCTTGCTAATTCAGGATCTAATTTGTTAACCTCTTGCATGAGAACTTTCTCCTCCTCATCGGTCAATTTTAAATACCTTTCAAAAAACCATAGATCAACCGTTGACGTGCCGGGTCAAGTTGCATTCGAACCAGCATTCGCAAAAATTCCTTCTTCACTTCAACCCTTTCTGCTTCTGTAAAGCCCATTTTACAGAGTAGTGCTGCCGCAACCGGGTTGTTCGAGTGAATAAAATCACGCCAACGCAATTTTCGCAATGTCAATGTTAAAAATTGAAAGTTTAATACATGGAAGAATGGAAAGCTCATCGTAAATTCATTTTTCTCGTTATAATTTTTATCATACGTAAAGACTGCTATGGGTAAAATTGGTTTCCTATATTTATTATAAAGCAAGCTAAAGTAAAGATACATGCGCTCATGGAAATTTGCTTGGTAGTAGCTTTGTGGTTCGACATGAATAATGAGTATTGTTTCTTCCCCTTTTAATGTTGCTTCGATAACAATATCAGCACGCCGACTTTCGCCTCCCAAGAGATCAGTGAATACTTCCTCGGAAAGCGGCCGAATCGCCGAAAAGTCGATATACTTATGCACTTCGGGAAAAAACAACTCGAGAAATTCTGCGAAAAACGTATGAATTAGTTCTTTAAAAAGTTGGTCATGATCTGTATACCTTGACGTACCTGCATCTTCATAAACGTAGGTAAGAACAGGCATGTTGTCACTCCTTTTTAAAATATGATTCCATACTTAGGAATGAAAGTGATTTGTGCAATTGAATCAGGATGAATAAGTAAGGGGGGATTGTATACAATTTTCGATATCAGGTTAAGAAATCCTGCTATGGTTTATAAAAAATCGTGTTAGGCAGGGAAAATTTTATAGGAATTATTGTATTGTGGATAACCTAGAACTATGGATAACTTTAATATTTTCCAAACTCCAAGCTTCCCCATATTTGGCAGTAAAACACCACCCAATAAAGCTGGTGGTGCTAGACCGCAGATTAGGAAATTAAAAATTACAAAACCTATCTTTTTGCCTTCATGACAAAAAGTTGCGCCGTAAAATCACCGGATTGTTTATAACCACTCTGATCAACGGCAACATTTCCTTCTTCCAATACAAGACCGAAATTCATCAGTTCATCTCCATAATGTGTTACACTTGAACCCTCGATTTCATATTCTGTATTCGGATCCAGACCTTTTAATAGCAGTTTTTTGTATTTAGAATTTGGTTTTGCCAGAACTTGAAAATAACCTATGATCGCTTCTTTCTTATCCTTTGAAACAACCATCCATGCAGTATCATTACCGCTTCCAACAAAGGGACTCAATAACCGATAAAAGATCCCTTTTTGAATCAGTTCACGATGTTTCTTATAAAAATTGATTTGTTCACGCATACATGCCCTGTCGTATTCTGACATTGTTGTAACATCAAGTTCGTAACCGAAGACACCGAAGTAGGCAACAGCAGCCCTCATATGGAGATTGGTCAACCGTTTAACTTGGTGATTTGGTATGGCAGAAACATGTGCACCTATCGCACTTAATGGGTAAACAAGAGATGTACCGTATTGGATTTTTAATCGTTCAACGGCATCTGTATCATCACTTGTCCATGTTTGCGGGGCATAATAAAGCATTCCCGGATCAAAACGTGCTCCACCAGCGGCACACGATTCAAATAAAACATGGGGGAATTCACTGGTCAATCGTTCATACAAACGGTAAACACCTAAAATATAACGGTGAGATAATTCCCTTTGGCGTTCAGCCGGTAAAGTCGCCGATCCTATTTCAGTCATATAGCGGTTCATATCCCATTTGATATAAGAAATTGATGCAGTGGAAAGCAATTTTGCCATCATTTCATAAATATGATCAACAACTTCCTTCCTCGAAAAATCCAGTACGAACTGGTTTCTTCCCGGCGATTGTCTCCTGCCCGGAACTTGGATCAACCAATCAGGATGCTCACTGTATAACTTACTTTGCTTTGAAATCATTTCCGGTTCAATCCACAAGCCGAATGCTAAACCGAGATCATTGATTTTCCGCGACAGACCATCAATTCCACTTGGTATTTTTTCGTGATTAACAAACCAATCCCCTAAAGATGTTTTGCTATTATTTCTTTGTCCAAACCATCCATCATCCAATACAAATAATTCTACCCCGAGGCCTTTGGCAACTTTAGCTATCTCCAGTAATTTCTCTTCATGAAATGAAAAGTATGTTGCTTCCCAATTATTAATCAAAACAGGTCTCATTTTGTCCCGCCATTTTCCTCTGGCTAGCCTGGATCGATAAAGTTCATGGTACGTCTGACTCATTCCATTTAAGCCTTGGTCCGAGTACACCATTACCGCTTCAGGTGTCTGAAACGATTCTCCCCTCTCTAATAGCCAGTTAAAATCAAATGGATTGATGCCCAACGATACACGGGCAACTTCAAAGTTATCAACTTCTACTTGTGCCAAAAAGTTTCCACTATAAACGAGACTGAACCCGTACACTTCTCCTTGATGTTCAGTCGCATCCGGCCTTTTTAAAGCAATGAACGGGTTATGGTGCGGACTGCTTGCATTTCCTCTAGTACTTGATATGCTTTGGATGCCTACTTCCAGTTTTCGATTTTTCACATGTCTTTCTCTTGCCCAAGCCCCGGACAGATGGATCATTTCAAAATCAGCATCAAAGAAATCAATATTTGTACTCATGACCCTTGTTAAATTCAATGCTTGTTTTCCTTTATTAATAAACTTCGCACTCCGCGTAAGAACATTAAATTGAGCAAAAACGGTATATAATAAAATGATCTCTGTAGCCGTTAGTTCGTCAAACAAGTGGATTTCCAAAGTAATGGCTTCATTTTCATTTTCTACATAGGTTGCCGGTAGCCCATCTAATCTGGGTTTCCCCTTATAAATTTTATGTTCCTTATACTCAAAGTTCGAAATACGGCTACCATTCTCATAAACAATTTGAAATGCAGGTTCGCGAAAATCCGTCATTCCATAGGATGGATACTCCTGCTTAATCATCTCCAAGGAAAATGCCGGATCATCCTCAAATTGTACAGTGGAATTTGCCCTCGGTTTGATTTTAAGCATATGGGAAAATGATGCTCGGTGGTGAATCCTTTTTCCATAAAATATATGTCCTAGTTGGTTATTTTTTAAAATCTTGAATATATAGCTAAAATTCAAACCTTGGATATGAAATTCTTTCGTCCCTTCATTGTAATAGATGGCAATTTGGTCCAGTTTTATATCCACTTCTTCACCTCCAAAATAAATGTCTATTATGCTAAAGTCACGATAATTTATTAATCATATCTATCTAAAATGAATTGAAATTTGTTATGGTAATGATATAAAAACCGAATTAAAACAAATAGGGATATTATAAAACTATGCTTCTATTCGGCTGATTATCAATTCATTTTTCTACTTTCATTTGGTAAACAATGATAAAATTGTTTGTATTTGTCATAAAAGAAGTTTTTATTGGAAAATCCTACTGTATAAATGATATCATTAATCGGCATTGACGTTGATATGATTAGAGTATGCGCTTTAATTAACTTTTGTCTCGTCACCAATTCAATAAACGTATAATTTGTTTGTTTCTTTATGAGATTACCCAAATAGTTTTTATTATACCCATACTTTTCTGCAATAAACTGAAGTGAAATATCTAAATAATTCTCCTCAATATCTTTTAAAATATTTAATATGAGTGATTGGTGTGGAGTGATTTTTTCCTTGGCTTTAATATGATAATTCCTCATTAGTTCAGTGAAAAGGATGGTAAGATAATTGCTGATAATCGTATTTGAAAAAGGTCTATTTAAATAATATTCTTCAATAATTTTTTCCAGTATTACCGTTATATCAGAATCTGTATGATTCCGATAAATGATATATTTTTCTGTATTATTTACACCCCTTACCACATTTAATAAAAACTCATGAATTATATTATTGCTTGCCTTTAAATCGTTCAACCACTGAATATTAATTGAACGATCCCCAAAAATGATATTGACCATCAAATCATCCTCAGATAATGCTTTGATAGAATGACTACAGCCGATATCAAGCAAAATAATATCACCTTTCGAAAGCGTTACTGATCTGCCTTCCACAATTTGTGTACACTGCCCCGATAATACATAATTAATCTCTAAAAATTGGTGGGAATGAAGGGGATAATCAGAAAATCGATTATGTTTACTAACATAAACTTCTTTATTATTGTAAAAAAGTGTATTTAAGATTTTAAACGTATCCTTATTTTGTTCTTTAACATGTTCAGGGATATTATCCACAAACTTTTTTTCTATAAGTTGAGCACGTTCTTGCGGTGTGTATTCTTTTAGTAGTTCAATGACTTTTTTGTTCACTTCAAATCACCCACCTGTAAAAATGATACTAATTATATGTTTATTTGTTATTGTAACATAGAGAAAAAAGTATTTAAATAGATTTGTAAGCGCTTATGAATATGTATATAAGTTATTAATTTTGGTACTATATTTTTCTTAAATAGGATAATAAAATATGAAAGGGGAAAAAGTATGATTAGAAAAGCGTTTGTCATGGAAGTTTACCCGGATCAACATGAGGAATATGAAAAACGCCACAACGAAATTTGGCCGGAAATGGTAAAGGAATTAAAAAATCACGGTGCACATAATTACTCGATTTTTTTAGATATAGAGACAAATCAATTATTTGGGTATATCGAAATTGAGGATGAAGAAAAATGGAAGCAAATGGCAACAACTGAAATTAATCAAAAATGGTGGGCATTTATGGAGCCTGTTATGAAAACGAATTCAGATAATAGCCCCGTAACAAAGGATTTAAAAGAAGTTTTTCATTTGGATTAGTCAATATTAAGGAGCGTGATACAAATGGAGAAAAAACAAAAGTTTGCCGCTAAAAATGTAACCGGTTGGAAGGCAACTCTAGCCGTCTCAATGACGAACTACATCGAAGCCGGATCAATTATAGCCGCTGCCAGCAGTCTTACCTTATGGCAGGAATATTTAGGTCTTAATAGTGTAAAGGTAGGTCTTTTAAGTGCCCTGAGTGCAAACGCTTTTGGTGCTGCAATCGGTGCGTTAATTGGTGGTTATTTAACTGACCGATACGGAAGGAAAATTATATTCAACTATGATTTACTTATTTATATGTTTGGTGCAGCCCTCATTGCGGCTTCGATTAATTTCCCAATGCTGCTATTTGGAACGATTATTATTGGAATGGCGGTAGGTGCCGGGGTACCTGTAGCTTGGACGTATATCTCTGAAGAAGCACCGAAAGAAAAACGGGCATCTCGTGTTGGGGCTACTCAGCTTGCTTGGTCAATCGGTCCGGCACTCACTTTCGTATTAGCCACTTTAGCTGCTCCTCTAGGATTGTTAGGTTCAAGATTAATTTTCCTTCATCTATTAATCATTGCATTCTTTATTTGGTATTTAAGAAGAGGTCTTCCGGAATCAAAAATTTGGGAAGAGCAAAAGAGGCAAGAACAAAAGGAAATAACAAAAGGATTAATTCAAAAAAATGCTTTAAAAGAGTTGTTTACGCTTAAAGCCAATCGTCAAGCACTCATCCTTTTACTTGGTATTTATCTATTTTGGAATTTAACTGCAGGTGCAATGGGTTACTTCATGCCCTACATTTATGAAAATGTTGGTGGATTAAGTACAGCACAAGCAAACGGGTTACAATCAGTTTTATGGACTTTTACAGTTATTACAACTTACTTCGGCTTTATGAAATTAGCGGATAAATATAGAAGGAAACTAATTTTTGGAATCGGTGCCATTATGGGGGTTGTTGCATGGATAATTTTGACCGTAAGCCCGATGACATGGCCTACTTTAATCGCATTTGTTCTTCTATGGGGGTCAGCAGCAGGTATTGGTGCTCAAGCATTCTATGCATTATGGACAACTGAATTATTTCCAACCCGTTATCGGGCAACAGCACAAGGAATTATGTACTTTATTGTCCGAGCCGGGATTGCCATTTGGTCATTTGTCTTACCAACCTTAATGGACAAACTGGGATTTGTCGTTGCAGGTGTCGTAATGATCGTATTCCTGATCATCCATGCAATCATTGGAATTGTCATGGCCCCAAATACCCAAGGAAAGACGTTACAAGAAATTGAAAAAGAGCGGTATGGGGATGAAGCGATGAAAAATCGTTCCCATAACTTATATATATAAAGGGATCGATCAACTTAGCAGAATCTTATGTTTGTAAGGTTCTGCCTTTTTATATAGACACTATTAATCTTCCTTTTTCAAATCATGTGAAACAATTAACCGCTACATTATATTCAGATTAACCAGCTAATCATTCCTCATGCCCGTCATAAAGAAAAAATCACCAATGCTAAAATAATTAGCTGGTGATTTTACTAGTCATCAAATGATGCTGATTATGCTGCATCCATCTTTGAAAATTGTTGACCGTGACCCATTTTCATGAATAGTCGGATGATCATTGTTTATCAGCATTGGCCGATCCCCGACAATTTCGATATCCTTTTTTCAGCCTCTTTTTTTCAACAACTCTTTCACTTTTTTTACAACACCTTCAACGGTAAATCCATATCCCTCAATTAATTGATTGCCTTTTCCAGATATACCAAATGTATCAATGCCAAGAATGATTCCTTTTTCACCAACGTATTTTTCCCAACCGAAAGGAGATCCCATCTCGATTGCAAGACGAGGCTTCACTGTAGAAGGTAAGACAGATTCTTTATAAGCTTCATCTTGTTGTTCAAAGCGATCCCATGAAGGCATACTCACAACATCAACAGAAATTCCGCTTTCTATTAATACTTCTTGTGCCCGTATTGCTAGTTGAACTTCTGAACCTGTCGCAATTACTAACGCATCCGGAACTTTCTTTTCACCTTTGCTAATTATATATGCCCCGCGTTTTACACCCTCATACGCATTTTTTGCTGTCCCTTCTAATGTTGGTAAGTTTTGGCGGGTCAAAACTAAGACAGTTGGCTGGTCTTTGCTTTCCAAAGCGAGACGCCATGCCGCTTGGACTTCATTCGCATCTGCCGGTCGGATAACCGAAAGATTAGGAATGGCTCTTAATCCGGCTAATTGCTCAATAGGTTGATGAGTTGGACCATCTTCACCTACTGCAATAGAATCATGGGTAAATACATAAGTTACCGGCACACTCATTAAAGCAGATAAGCGAATCGCTGGTTTTAAGTAGTCACTAAATACGAAGAAGGTAGCTCCTTGAACTTTTACACCTCCGTGAAGTGCCATCCCGTTCAGCGCTGCACCCATTGCAAATTCCCGAACACCAAACCAAATATTTCTGCCTGAGTAATTTTCCGGGCAAAAATCACCTTGTCCAACCATATAATTTTTGTTTGATTCAAATAAGTCAGCACTACCACCAATTAAATTTGTAACTTTTTTCACAATGGCATTTAACACTTTACTGGAAGAAACACGAGTTGCGACCGTTTCTCCGGGTGTGAATACCGGTAAATCCTTGTCCCAGCCATTCGGAAGTTCACCGCTAATGGCAGTTTGAAATTCAGTTGCCTTTTCAACATATTTTTCTTTATATTCAGTAAATGTCTTTTCCCACTTCTCTTCAGCAGCCTTACCTGATTCTACAATTTTTTCATTGAAATCAGCATAAACTTCCTCTGGTACTTCAAATTCCGGATAATGCCAGCTGTAAAATTCTTTTGTTAATTTGCTTTCATCTTTACCGAGCGGTGCACCGTGTGATTTAGAAGAACCGGACTTATTTGGTGACCCGTAACCGATAACTGTTTTTATTTCGATTAATGTCGGTTGATCTGTATTTAATCTAGCCTCTTTTATTGCTTGACGGATAGCGTTTAAATCGTTACCGTCTTCAACGCGCAACACTTGCCAACCAAGCGCTTCAAAACGTTTTTGAACATTATCGGAGTTTGTTAGGCTCAAATCTCCATCTAATGAAATATCGTTTGAATCATATAGGACAACCAATTTGCCAAGTTTTAAATGTCCGGCAAGTGATGTTGCTTCATGGGAAATGCCTTCCATTAAGTCCCCGTCACCGACAAGAGCATAAGTATAATGGTCAACAATTTTTAAATCTTCCCGATTATATTTTGCAGCTAGGAAACACTCTGCCATTGCCATTCCAACTGCCATTGATATCCCTTGACCCAATGGACCGGTTGTCGCTTCAACACCGTCCGTATGATGGACTTCCGGATGCCCCGGTGTTTTTGAACCCAATTGACGGAAGTTTTTTAAGTCATCAATTGTAACATGATAACCGGATAGATGTAACAAACTGTATAATAATGCAGAGCCATGACCGGCAGATAAAACAAAACGATCGCGATTAAACCATTTTGGGTTTTTCGGATTATGTTTCATAAATTCGGTCCATAGCACATATGCCATTGGTGCTGCACCCATTGGTAATCCCGGGTGACCGGAGTTTGCCTTTTCAATCATATCAATGGATAATGTTCGAAGCGCATTGACTGATAATTGTTCAACAGAAACGGTGCTAACCATTAGATTTCCTCCTATAGTTTCTATTTTTGTTAAATCAAGTGCAATAGTTGACCGCAAATTGCCCTAATCTATGAAAGGTTTATCACCCAAAAAGGTTAGATATAGTATTGTTTAAAATTGATATAACAAATCATCGTGCTTCGAATGTAAAATTGTTAGAAAAATACATCTTTTTGGGTGTAAACCATAAAGAACTAGTTACTCTTTTTTTGGAACCTTTTTCCAGTCTTCTAAAAATTGTTTAATTCCTTTTTCTGTTAAAGGGTGGCTCCATAGTTTAGGAAATAGATTCCCGGGGATTGTGGCAATATCTGCACCGGCAATTGCCGCCTCTTCAACATGTTGGAGATTCCGTACACTTGCAGTAATAATTTCTGTTTCGTAATTGTAGTTGGAAAGTACTGTCTTTAGACGTTTAATTAATTGAAGACCTTCCGTACCTATATCATCAAGTCTTCCTACAAATGGGCTAACATAAGTTGCACCGGCTTTTGCAGCCATTAATCCTTGAGCAACAGTGAATATTAATGTAACATTTGTTTTAATACCTTCTTTGGAAAGAATATGGACAGCTGCCAAACCTGCTTCGGTCATCGGGATTTTTACAACGACATTTGGAGCCCATGTTGCAAGAACTCTAGCTTCCTTAACCATTTCTTCTGTTGTTAAACCGATAACTTCTGCACTTACCGGACCGTCTACTATACTACAAATCTCTTTAATAACTTCTTCAAAATCTCTGCCTTCATGAGCGATAATCGTTGGATTGGTCGTTACACCATTGACTAAACCAAGACGTTTTACACGTTTTATTTCATCAATATTTGCTGTATCAAGAAAAAACTTCATGAATCTTACCTCCTATACTTTTTGAGTTAGTTATTTTATAAAGGAAACACTGACGTCCCAATAACTAGAGACAGGAAACACTTTGTTCACTAAAAAACCAGTGGCATGTTTTCGATTGTGATTGGATTTTTTGGAATTACTTTTGCCGGTTTTTAATTTATATTTAAATTTTTTCTATGTCAAAATTCGTTTCAAAACCAGGGTTTTTCCTTACTTGCAAAAATGTTCTGTTTCAACATAACGTAATTTTTTATCTTTTCCATGAATTATTATTGATTTTGTAATAAATTTATTATTGTTTTGGCGGATTCCACTGATTAACATGTTGTTTGTAATACCAGTTGCAACAAAAAGGCAATCTTCTGCATTGACTAGTTGGTCATGGGTAAGTGCCTGTTTCGGATCAGGTAGTCCCATTTGTTTACATCTTTCGTACTCTTCATTTGTTCGAGGCAGTAATCTCGCTTGCATATCACCGCCTAGACTTTTGATTCCTACTGCTGCTAAAACACCTTCAGGAGCGCCTCCAATGCCAATAAACATATCGATTTTTAAATGTTCAATACATGTTGACATAGCTGGTATAACATCACCTTCTTCAAAAAGAAGAACTTTACCACCAAGGGTCCGAATTTGATCAATCATTGACTGATGACGTTCCCTTCCTTGAATAATAACCGTTAGTTCATTAACTTTCTTTCCTTTTGCTTCAGCAACTGCATATAGATTTTCTTCAAGAGACCGATTAATATTGATTGCTCCTTTTGCTTCCGGTCCGGTGGCGATTTTTTCCATATACATGTCCGGTGCATGAAGTAAAGAGCCTTTTGGAGCAGCTGCGATAACGGTAATTGCATCATTTTGACCATGAATGGTTGAAGTAGTTCCATCAATCGGGTCTACAGCTAAATCCACAGCAGGACCTATACCGGTACCAACTCTTTCCCCAATAAACAGCATTGGTGCCTGATCAATTTCCCCTTCACCAATAACAACAATTCCGTCCATGGCAATCTCGTTTAAAAATAGTCGCATTGCACTAGTTGCAGCCCGATCAGCCTCATACTTATTCCCGCTACCCACCCAAGGCAGCGATGCGATAGCCGCTGATTCCGTCACATTTAAAAAATCAATAATTAAACGTTGCATTGGAAACCACTCCTTTTAAAGCCATTTTGAAGGTTTAACAACTGCAAGAACCTGCGATAACTTGTTGACCTTCTCCAGTTAAAAATTGTTTTTCCTTCTCTACAATTTTATCGACCTTGCGCTGAGAACCACCTTGCCACTTAACGTTTAAGTAAGCGGCTACAACTTTTTTCGCAACTTCCGGGCCAATAATTTTTGCACCCATTGTAATAATTTGTGCATCATTACTTAGTTGGGCTCTTTCTGCAGAATAAACATCATGAGCCATGGCAGCACGAATTCCTGGATATTTGTTAGCTGCAATACAAACACCAATTCCTGTACCGCAAATCAATATTCCCCGTTCTATTTCACCATTACTTACTCCTTCCGCCACTTTAAAAGCAACATCAGGATAATCAATCGCTTCTATTGAATAACAACCATAATCTTTTACTTCGTGACCCAGTTCCTCAACAAAACTTTTTATTGTTTCTTTCAATTCAAAACCATTATGATCACTACCAATTCCAATTTTCATTTTTAAGACTCCTTTCGATTTGAAAAATATAATTGCATTTTCCTTAACTATCCAATATCATTTTATTACGTTTACTTTTTATTTTCAAGTTTTATTTTCGTTTGTTTTTGTTTTAAAAATATTTTGTGCTTATATTTAATATTTTTTCTTTTATTTCTTGCCAATCATTAATTTTTTGTTTAAACTTGTTATATTAAAATAAATTATATTTCAGGATTTTTATTTGCTTTTAATTTTTTTTACTTGTATTAAAGAAGATGATAGTAGTAACGAATGTCTGGGGGGTAAAATGTGACTAAATTATTTGCAACCGAGAGAAGACAATTAATTTTAACTATTTTAAAGGAAAAAAAACGGGTAACTGTTAAAGATTTAGCGAGAGATGTAAACGTTTCCGAGGCAACTCTACGGACGGATTTAAACATATTAGAAGAAGAGGGACTTTTAACTCGTACACATGGTGGTGCTGTATTAAACGAGGAGTTCCCTGCAAAAAAGAGCTTCTCTGAAAGGGAAAAGAAAAATCGAGATTCTAAATTTGCGATTGCGAAAAAAGCAATTGACTTTATCTCACATAAAGATTGTATTCTTCTTGATGCAAGTACGACAACCCTTGAATTAGCCAAACTTTTACGCGAATCTAATAAGCACATTACCGTTGTTACAAACGGACTTTCACAAGCGTTGGAATTGAAAGAGAACCCTAGTATCAATGTTATTTTAATCGGCGGAATTGCTAGAATGGGGTCTATGGCGATTGAGGGACTACTTGGCAAAAGTGTCTTAGAGAAAATCAATATTGATACTATGTTCACATCAGCAAGCGGTTTTACCGTTGAGGAAGGTCTTACCGACTTTAATGTTTATGAAGTAGAATTAAAAAAAGTTATGGTGGAAAAAGCGAATAAAATCATCGCATTATTAGATTCTTCCAAGATTGGAACAAGTTCAATTGCAACTTTTGCTACTTGTGAACAAATTGATACTATGATTACTGATAAAAATCTTTCAAATGAATTAATTAGTCAATTAAAGGATTACAATATTACAATTTTATCCTGATTAATTACAATAAGATCTGAATCAAATACTATTTATTAAAGGTACATCCCTTATTTCCATAGTTCCTTCTCATAAAATCCGGTACACTTTCAAGAACAAGATAAGGCCAATGACAAATGTCAACTATTACTTAAACCCCAATAATTAACTTGGTTGGAAGACTAGCCCTTTGTTGGCTAGTCTTCCTTTCACTATGAGTATTTTTTAATTTTCTTTTTCAACTTTGTTATTTACATAATTTAGAAATGCTTCTAATAATAGATAACAAGAGGTAGCTCCCGGGTCTTGTACACCGATTGATCGATTACCTAAGCGGCTGGATCGCCCTTTTTTCGATAATAAATCTTTTGTTGACTCCATACCTTTTTTTGCTTCATTTACAGCAGATGTAAATGCACTGACAAAATCTCTGGATTGATTAAATTGGGTTTCTAGTTCAATTACGAATGGAGCTAATGTATCTACCATCGTTTTATCACCGACTTGTGCGCCTCCGCGTTCTTGAATGCCTTTTCCAAATGCAATCCAGAATTCAATTAAATCTTGATCATTTACAATTGTTTTCCCTTTAACTACCTTTGCACCGCGCATAAAGCCAGTTGCATACAATGGACCTACTGATGAACCAACCGCACTTAAAAATGTTTTTCCAACCGTAAGATTTACTTTCGCAGGATCTTCTTCGTAAGCTAATTCTTTATTTAACTTTTCGTTTACCGCTTGCCAACCAATGGACATTGTTACACCATGGTCACCATCGCCTACTTTACGATCTAACTCACAGAGATAATCTTTTTGCTGTTCTATCATTTCTACAATAGATTTAAAATAGTTTATAAAATCTTTTGCTGTAAATTCCATCATAAAACCCCCTTGCTATTTTTGTACAAACATTGGTGTATCAACAGGGTAATCTATCATTTTTTCTAGTTCCTCATCCAATTTTATTAATGTAACTGAACAGCCCCCCATTTCCAGGGAAGTAATATAGTTGCCAACATATGAACGATAAATTTCAATTTCACGCTCACTTAATAACTGTTCAACTCGCCGAAACATAATATATAATTCCATATATGGTGTAGAACCAAGACCATTTACTAGTACAGCCACTTTATCTCTTTTGTTTATTTCTATATCTGCCAAAATATCATTAACTAAACGTTCAGCTACTTCATCAGCAGGTTTTAGAGGCCCTTTTTCAATTCCGGGTTCTCCATGATGACCGAGGCCGATTTCCATTTCGTCATCGCCGATTTCAAAACTCGGTTTTCCTGTTTGAGGTAGTGAACAGGGTGATAAACCAACCCCCATGGAACGGGTATTATCATTTGCCTTTTTTGCAACTCGAACAACTTCTTCTAAATTATATCCTAAGTCCGCTGCTGCACCTGCTGCTTTCCATATGAAAAATTCACCGGCAATGCCACGCCGTTTTTCTTTTTCTTCTTTTGGGGCAGAAGCAACATCATCCGTTGCTAAAGCTGTTCCAATTTGAATATTCTCTTCTAATTCCGCAATTTCAGCAGCCATGCCAAAATTCATTACATCACCGGCATAGTTACCGAACAAATATACTACACCAGCACCTTTATCAATGGCTTTTGTTACATCTACAATAGGATCCGGAGATGGTGATGAAAAAATATTACCAACTGCAACCCCGTCTGCCATACCTTCTCCTACATATCCTAAGAAAGCCGGTTCATGACCTGAACCACCGCCGATTAAAATTCCGACTTTACCTTCTTTTGTTTTTCGTGTTGTTACTAAGGCACGTTTATTTTCAGGTAATTGTCTAACATAATTAGAGTGGGCTTTTACATAGCCTTCTAACATTTCCTCAACAACGTCTTTTGGGTCATTTATAAGTTTTTTCATCAAGTTTCACTCCATTTCGTAATACTATTAACAATCGTTTCGTGTCAATAAAACTCTTTACACCGAAAGGAAAATTAATTTTAGTTTTCCACTACCTTTTTATCTATTTCTGAAGCCGCTATGTTTGTTTCACTAGGAAGTTTCAAGTAGCTTGTTAAAATCGCAGCAACAAAATATAGACCTGCTAATAACCACATTAAACCTTTGACTCCGATTGCTTCATAAAATAAAGTAACTAATGCAGGACCGACAAATACACATAATCCGGCGCCAAGATTTAAAATTGACATTGCAGCCCCTTTATCCCCATCGCCAACCAAAGAAGGTGTTAAGGCAGACAGTGGAACAAATCCGGCTAAACATGCACCCCAAAGAATACCGGTAACCCCAACAAGAAATACATTTCCTTCAAAGAATTGCGGCGTGTAAAATAGCATTAATGTAAATAATCCACAACCAACCGCTCCAAACCATTTAACCGTATTTCTCCACCCCAATCTATCCCCAACATATCCAAAAATTAAATTAAATGCGATATTAGAGATAAATATCGTTCCCCAAATATTTAACCAAACTGTTGTACTAATACCTTGATCCTTTAAATAAATTGGTAAGAACAGTGGAAATGCATACTGGGAGGCTTGGTTTATAATACGTACTATTCCTGCAATTCCAACTTTCGGCTCCTTCTTAATAATCAAAATACCATTTAATAAGTCTTTCAATCTATTATTCCCTATAGATTTATCCGCTTTTATTATACCAATTTGATCACGGTTAACAACAATTGCTAAAAATGCTCCAATTGAAATAAAAATTAGTGCTGCCCATAATGTACCAATGTGGCCAATAATCGGAATAGCCCAACTGGAAAAAAATGCACCCAATACACTTAATCCGCCGGTAAACACAAACCAAAACCAACCGACTGCTTTTCCTAATTGGTAGCTAGGCGTTCGATAAGTAATCCACACTAAAAATGCATAGGCAAATAGTGGGTAGCCAAATCCTCGAACAGCATATGTCGGGATCATTAAACCGTAATTTAATTCAGGTAAAGCGAAAGTTAGAAACAGTACTTGTCCTATTGCATATGTCAAAACCCCAAGTAACATAGTTTTTCTCGGTCCGATAGCTTCTACCAATACTCCCGAAAACCACGCACCAATCGCAATCGTTACTCCATATGCAGTTGTAAGTCCTGCAGCTTGTTGAACGGTAAGTCCCTGGTCAACAAGATAAGGACTTATCCAAGCAAGTTCCAATCCGTCACCCATCATAAAGATTAGAACACCAATATACCCCCAAAACAGATGAGACGGAATACCAATACGATCTAGAAATGATTGTTTTTTTGTCATAAATCTCCCCCCCTTTTTTTCCACTAGGGCATTACGGTACTATGATGATTTTTAAGGATTTTTCCCCTTTCTCCATTAATTCAAATCCCTTTTGAAATTCTTCAAGTGGTAATTTATGTGTTACAACTCCTTCAGTTGGAAAGTCACCGTTAGCAATACCTTCAATTACTAATGGATAGCAATATGGTCCTAAGTGTGATCCTAATAGATCAAGTTCCTTACGATCACTAATAATACTCCAGTCAACAGTTACTGGTTTGCCAAATACACTAAATTCAACAAAGCGGCCTAATTTTCTTATAGCAAAAAGACCTTGTTCAACAGAAGCAGGATGTCCGGTTGCTTCAATATAAACATCACAACCGTAACCGTCCGTCATATTTTTAATTTCTTTCACGACATCCACTTTTGCAGGATTCATAACAATATCTGCACCAAATTTTTTAGCAATCTCTAAACGATCTTCTTTCAAATCTAATACGACTAATGTTTTGGCACCAGACTTTTTAATTGCACCAATCATCCCTAATCCCAGTGTGCCGGCACCCGAAAGTACTACAACATCCCCTAATTCAATCTGTGCACGTTGCACTGCATGTAAACTGCAGGCATATGGTTCTATTAAAATAGCTTTTTCAATTGGTAAATCCTCGGGAACTTTATAGTTAATTGCTTCTTTGGTAAATTTCATGTATTCTGCCATACCACCGTTAACATTATTTTGGAATCCATAAAGGTCATGCTTTTCACACATCCAATATTGACCACGTTTACAAAAACGGCATTCCCAGCACGGAACAATTTGTTCAGAAATTACTCGATCACCAATTTTAAAGTCTGTAACACCTTTTCCTATTTGAACAACTTTCCCGATAAATTCGTGTCCTGGGATCATCGGCGCTTTTATGTACGGAGGTTGTTTTTCATCACCCCAAAAGCTTGGTGCACCGTAGTAGGCCTTTACATCTCCTGCACAAATACCACAAGCTTCTACTTTAACAATAATTTCTTTATCATTTTCAATTTTAGGAGTTTCTACTTCTTCTAATCTATAATCCCCCGGTGCATATGCAACAACAGCTCTCATTGTTTTTGGTATTTCCAAATCCTTAGACTTTTTATTAATTGTTGTCAATTCCATTAAATTTCTCTCCTTTTTAATTATTTTTCAGTGATTTTCAAAGAAACTAATAAAACTTTTAAGCAAAAGAGAATTGAAAACACTGCAACCGTTTCCAATTAATAGCTTAATTTTAGCACTTTCTTTTCTTTTTTGTCAATATTATTTTTTTATTTTTTTATTTATACTCTTTTAGTTTCGTTTTGAAAATAAAAACACTCTTTTTCCATTGCCTAATAATAACAAATTTAATAAAATATAAATGAATGATTTCAAAATTAAATTGCGGGGGGGTAATAATTATGTCTTTTCATGGTTATGATAAAGACTTTAAAATTACTGACAAAGTAGCGATTATAACCGGTGGCGCCAGCGGAATTGGAAAAGCAATTTCAGAACTGTTTCTTGAAAAGGGCGCAAAGGTTGCAATTTTCGATTTGAAAGAAAATGTAAATGATATTGCAAAACGTATAAATGCTGAACATGCAATTGGCGTCTATTGTGATGTAACAAATAATGATAGTATTAATCAAGCGATTCAAAAAGTAAAAAATTCCTTTGGTAAAATTGATATTCTGGTAAATTGTGCAGGAATTGCATTACTTGACAATGCAGAAAACATTTCTGAAGATTATTGGCAAAAAACTATTGATATTAATCTTACCGGTACATTTAAAATGTCTCAAAAAGTCGGTCAAGCAATGATTAAACAAGGTCATGGCGGGAAAATTATTAATTTAGCTTCACAGGCAGCACTTATTGCCTTGGATAATCATGTTGCTTATTGTGCTAGTAAAGCGGGAGTAATTGGGGTAACTAAAGTTTTAGCTTATGAATGGGCACAATTTAAAATTAATGTTAATGCTATCTCACCAACTGTTATCCTAACGGAATTAGGTAAGAAAGCTTGGGCTGGTGAGAAGGGAGAAAAAGCTAAGAAGGAAATTCCACTCGGTCGGTTTGGTTTCCCGGAGGAAGTTGCTGCTGTAGCCTTGTTTTTAGTAAGTGACGCTGCAAACTTAATTACCGGGGAAAACATCGTAATTGACGGTGGTAACACAATTAAATAATTTTTGATCGCCTTTTTCCAATTCCACCTCGATATTTTTTCAAAAATGTGGTAAGAACATTTTTTAAAGGCAATAATTGGAAAAAGGTAATTTGTATTTTCAAGAAAAAGGAGCTGACGTGTAGAAAGCTCCTTACAAAGCATAGATTTTTAATAAGATAAAAGTTTTTCAACAGATAATTTTATTCTCTTATCGCTTGGCAACCAATCATCTTCAACTGTTCCCACCGGGTAAGGTGTATCGTAACCCGTAACACGTAATATTGGCGCTGATAGAGAAAACAGGCCCTTCTCACTAACTAGCGCAGCAATTTCTGCACCTATTCCGTTGGTTTTTACTGCCTCATGAACAATTAGTAATCGCTCAGTTTTTTCAACAGATTTCAATATTGTTTCAATATCAATTGGGGCAACTGTCCTGAGGTCGATTAACTCTAAATGTATATCTTCCTTTTCATATTCATCTACAATCTTCTTTAATGTTTGAACAGGGGGACCCCACGAAACTATTGTTGCATGGTGTCCTTCTTTTACTATGTGAGCCTTTCCTATCTGAATCTCATACTCACCCTCTGGAACATCCTGCTTGCATGTACGATACAATTTCATCGGTTCGAGAAATAACACCGGATCATTATCCCTTATTGCCGAAATTAATAATCCCTTGGCATCATATGGATTAGATGGCATAACAATCTTTAACCCGGGTGTATGAGAAAACAAGGCTTCTAAACTATCGGAATGCAACTCGGGTGTTCGAACTCCTCCACCATATGGACTACGAATAACCATAGGGACATGAAATCTTCCTGCAGATTTAAAGCGCATTCGAGCAGCTTGACTGGCAATTTGATCCATTGCCTCATAAATAAACCCTAAAAATTGAATTTCAGCAACAGGTTTTAATCCATTTACACTCATACCCACCGATGTTCCAATAATTGCCGACTCAGCTAATGGCGTATCTATGACCCTATCTTTTCCAAACCTCTCAATTAACCCATCGGTGACTCGGAAAACTCCCCCGTTTCTTCCTACATCCTCACCTAATATTACAACACGAGGATCCTTTTCCATTTCAATTGTTAATGCCTGCTGTATTGCTTGAACCATTGTTATTTCAGCCATTATGGTCACCATCCTTTCTTTGGATTATGCTGTTGGCCTCCATTTGTTGTTCATACAGATGATTAGTCATCTTATCATAAACATGGTTAAAGATTTCATTTATTTTCGGGAAGTCCTGTTTCTCGACTTCATCTATAATACGGTTCATCTCATCCTGAAAATTATTTTCGAATTCACGATCCTGTTCATCGCTCCAAATATTCTGTTTATGAATCCACTTTTTCAATCTTATAATCGGGTCCTTTTTTAGCCATTCCTCTTTCTCTTCATTACTTCTATATTTATTTGGATCATCTGATGTTGTATGAGGACCATAACGATAAGTAAGAGCCTCAATCAATGTTGGTCCTCCTCCATTTCTAGCCCGTTCTATTGCTTCTTTTGTTGCCTCATATACAGCTACTACATCATTTCCATCAACCTGAATACCTATCATTCCATAAGCAATAGCCTTTTGAGCAATTGTTTTGCTTGCCATCTGTTGTTTTAAGGGAACACTAATTGCATATTGGTTATTTTGGCAAAAGAAGATGGTAGGTGTCTTATAGACCGCTGCAAAATTCAATGCCTCATGGAAATCTCCTTCAGAGGTAGCGCCATCTCCAAAATAACTAATTGCTACACTAGATTCACCTTTCAGCTTTGAAGCATACCCAATTCCCACGGCATGTAATGTTTGTGCTGCAATAATAATTTGAATGGGTAAAATATTTACATTTTCAGGGGACTTACCTCCTTCTACATGACCTTTGATATAATATAAAATTTGTTCAATCGGCATACCATGAACTAGACAGGCAGCTATATCACGGTAACTTGGACAAATCCAGTCATTTGAATTTAGTGCAAATGCACTCCCAACCTGAGCTGCCTCTTGTCCGCTAAACGGCGCATAGGTTCCGATACGACCTTGTCTTTGCAACTTAAGCAATTTTTCATCTAATAACCTAGCCTTTTTCATCCACTTATAAATTTCTAGTAATTCCGATTGTTTAATGTTTAGTTTTTGTTCATCTACTAAATTACCTTGTTCGTCTAGTCTTTTTATGATATTAAACGTTAATTGATTTTCATCAAACATATTTATCACTCCTATCGGGCTTTTAAAAACCATAACTCTGGGTTTTCCATATATTTCTTTAAATGATTCATGAATTTACCTACTGGTTCACCATCAATTATCCGATGATCAAAAGATAAGCTTATCCCCATTACATTTCCAATTCCGACTTCTCGGTTTGGTAAGATAACTGGCTTCTCTTTGATTGAATGAATACCAAGTATAGCAACCTGAGGATAATTAATAATTGGAGTTGCAAAAAATCCACCATTAGCACCGGTACTAGAGATAGTAAAAGTACCGCCCTGTAATTCACTTAAGGATAGTTTTCCTTTTAAAGCTTTGTTATTCAACTCAGCAATTTCTATGGCCACCTCCTCTACAGACTTTTTGTCAGCATGGTGTATAACTGGAACAATTAATCCTTGTGGAGTAGCCATAGCAATACCTATGTTATATTCTTTCTTTAAAATAATATTTTCGTTTTCTTCATCAATAGTAGCATTAAAAATTGGGTTTCTTTTTAATACATCCACCACAAATTTTACAATAATTGGTAGGTATGTAATTTTTATCGTGGATGTTTTATTCAACTCTGACTTTAAGTGAACAAGCCGCTCTGCATTGATTTCTTCCATCCCTGTAACATGAGGAATAGTAAAGGCGGATTTAGTCATATTTTTATAAATTTGCTTTCTTAATCCTCTGATCGGCAAAATCTCGTTTTCTGGCGTTTTGTTTGGAAGATTCATTGGTTCATTAACTAAATCTTTGCTATTTTTATCAATAGTTTCCAAAGTAGCAGCACTTTTCATTTGCTCCATATAATTCAGGACATCTTGTTTTGTTATACGACCATTTTTTTCAGAACCTTGAATGTCTTTTAAATCAATTCCCGATTCCCTCGCAAACTTCCTTACACTAGGTGCAGCAATAATTTTCTTTTCATGTGAAGAAGATTTTAAGGATGGAAATCTTGACGCTTCACTGTTCTTTTTTTGCGGTTCACTTATATCTACTGTGACGTTATTTTTATTGACCGTCGTGACATCTTTATCTAATTCAATCTCAACAAGGGTATCCCCAACATAAATCGTATCCCCCTCTTCACCATTTCTTTTCGTAATTAATCCATTTTTAGGTGATGTAATTTCAACAGCGGCTTTATCTGTTTGAACTTCTACAATTGGTTGATCAATTTCCACATGATCTCCTACATTAATAAACCATTGCAAAATTTCAGCTTCATGTAGTCCTTCACCAATATCAGCAAAAATCAGTTTAAAACTCATAATTTGTCATACCTCCTTTGGGGATATTTCTTTTATTTCCACAAGATGTCTTGCGGCCATACGCGGTAATATTCGTTCTTTATTTACTATTGAAAAAATTACCTCTACAGTTTTTGATAGTCTGCTCCCTAAAAATTGGAAAATTGCTTCAGGTGTCCCCTCTACATTTCCATTTAGAACAGAAACAAATAACCCAGCACCGCCACTGTTTGCAATAAAATCGGGAATAACTAAGATACCACGTTGAAACAGTATTTCTTCTGCTTCTTTCGTAACAGGTAGGTTAGCACCTTCCACAATTATTTTGGCTTCAATCTTATCGACTGCTTCAATATTAATAACATCAGCAATAGCAGCAGGAATTAATACATCTGTTTCAACCTCTAACCATTTACTGCCTGGCAATTGTTCGTAGTCACTAGGCAACCTTTTTCTACAAATTAGTCCTTTACTATCCTTTAAGGTTAAAAGCAATTGGATATCTAATCCATCTTCCTTATAAATGGTTCCTTGTATATCCGCAACTGCCACAACCTTAATGCCACTTTCATAAAGGAACTTTGCTGCACTTGCTCCAACACTCCCAAAACCTTGAATGGATACCTTAGCTTGTTGAGGGTCTTCTCCTATTTGCTCTAAACTTTTAATGGTTACCACTGAAACACCGTAGCCTGTTACAAGTTCAGTTAAAGCAGTACCATCATATCTTGCTTTCATAGCCTTCTGTAATTCTTTTAATAGAGAAGGAGCATTTTCTTGTTTATCAATAAAAGCTTGAACAGAAGAATTTAATCCCAGTTCGGATAGAATCTGAAGAATGTCCTCTTCACGTGTTCCTAAATCCTCACTTGTTAGCCAACATTCTTTTATATATGGAGTATGTGCTTCAAGATATCTTTTTAACACTTCTTTGCTTTTAGGATCATTGGGTGGAAAATCAATACCTCCTTTCGCTCCGCCAACTGTCATACCTAATCCCGCCATCTTAATGGTCATTATTTCAGCTAATCGTTGTGTTTCTTCTTTCGTAACGCCTTTTCTCATTCTGATTCCACCAGCACAAAACCCAGCTTTCATTTCGTCAATAACTAGGTACCCCTTTGCCCCTGTTACTGGATCAATCCATTCTGTGGATAAATATGGTTGTTTCAATTTTATTCCCCCTTGTAAAAATTAATTCTTAATATCAATGCCATCATTTAGATTCGTACTACTTAATATTGAGAGATTTTTCTTTCTGCTGTAAATCATGGTAAATACGATAAGCACAATAGCTAATCCCCCAACAACCGGCGCATCTAAAATTGCCAAAACAGTAAATAAAAAGCTACTAATGATCCCCAATATACTAAATGTAATGAGAAGTGGCTTCGGGATCCTAATGATGGCATGTTCATACTCCCGGCTGGCCTTTTTGAAAATCTTAAGTGCGCTAAATCCCATAATTAATCCGCTTATTAATAAACCAGCAATTGTCATTGTTGCAAACACGGTTTCACTGATTCCGGAAATAATAAGGATCATTGGTACTACACTTAATAAAACTAGCGAAATATAAGGAGTACCAAACTTTTGATGTTTTTTAGTAAATAACTTTGATATTACTCCTTCATTCCCCATAACAGCCAACTCCTGTGGTATTACAAGCATAATCGCATTTAGCGTAGTAAAGATGGCTAAAAAACCTCCAACAGCTATTAAGTCTACAACCCAATTTGGTAAAAACAGGCTAGCAGTCATTGGTATCGAAGCGCTAAATCCTATAAATTCATCAATAGGTACAATCGATGTACAAATATAAGATACCCCCATATAAATTAACGCAACAGTCACTAAACTTATTATTATTGCCAAAGGAGTATTCTTTTGAGGGTTCTTTATTTCTCCTCCTATTTCTGTAACAATTCCATAACCTGCATAAGAATAAAAGGATAAAACTGCAGCCATTAAAAGACCACTCACTCCATTTCTTAAGAATGGACCTTTGTCAAATGCAACAAACTCCGCACTCTGTTGGTGAAGGAATCCAAATATAATGAAGATTAATAACGCTAAAACCATCCATCCTACCATAAATACTTGAAGCTTATTTGCAAAACGAATACCCAAGAAATTTATAAAGAAAAAAAATAAAATTGTTAACAGGGCAATTGGAATTACTGGAATATTAGTAAAGTAGAAAGATAGGTAATTAATAAAACCTAAGGCAAGCATTCCAACAGCTCCAACCCCGGCAAACACCATAAAAAACCCCGCCAATATACCTAATGTTGGATTTAATAAACGACTTGCAAAAATATAACTTCCACCTGAGCTTGGAAATATTGAGCCAAGTTGCATATAGTAAACGCTTCCAAACAAAGCCGGGATTGCTCCAAGCAAAAATGCCAAGGTTAAAGAAGGACCGGTTTGAGCTGCTAGTGGTCCCAGTAAAATAAAAATTGCAGCACCAACCATTATTCCAATAAGTGTAGAAATAGCACCAATTAACCCAATTTTCCCATCCAAAATAATACACCCCTTTTTAATTATTTTGAAATTTAACTATATGACACACCGTCATATAGTTAGTTAATTAATATTATGTTAATATGAAATATGACTGCATGTCAATATATTTTTTGAGGTGTTATTTATGAGAATAGATGGAAGATTGCAACGTTCATTAAAAACAAAGGAGAAGTTATTAAAAGCTGCAGAAAAAGTATTCATAGAACAAGGCTATCAAAATACAACTATAAAGGAAATAAATAAGGAAGCCAATATTGGTCATGGGACCTTTTATATTCATTTTCCGGAAGGCAAGGATGAAATACTGACTCATTTAATGAATAATGTCATGGAAGAATTTTATTCTGTTGCGGATATAGAATTTACTCCCAATTCAAAGGAAAATGCTTTTGAAGTTATTCGGGAACAGGTTTTTCACTTTATTTCATTAGCTGAAAAATATAAAAACCTGTTGATGATTTTTTATGAAGGTATTGGTGTCTCTTCCCTTCTCAAAGAAAAGTGGGAAGACATATTAAATAAATTTATTGATCGAATTGTTAAAGATATACGCTACTCTCAAGATCAAAGCCTTGCAAAAAAACAAATAAATCCAGAAGTTGCATCTCGGATTTTACTTTATTCTGGTGAAAGATTTCTTTGGGAAATCGTCACAGATAAAAACAAATTACCCATTTCTGAAATAGCCGATAATCTCACACATGTTTATATGTTTGGACTATATAAGGGACCAAACGACTGAACGAGATACTATATTTTTTGTATCCGTTAACTTTTGTTATTTTAAGGTCAAAGCAATCCTAATGTATTAAAGAGAAGAAAAAGAATATATATATGAAAGATTATATTAGAAGGGGGCTCTAAGAAGTCACCATTTGACTTCTTGATGCCTTCCTTTTTAATATATCCCCTAAATTAATAGATTATAAGAAATTTACACTTTTCGTGCACACCACATTTTGCATTCAATTATTCTGGATAAAAATCAAATATAATAAAATGCCACCATTATATGATGAAAGTTACTAAAATCAAAAACCACCACCAAATTTCCCGACAGTGGTTTTTATGTGACAGCAAACTTTTATTTAATACGCTCCACGAATATGGTCATGAACTTCCTTCCAATAAAAATCTGTTAACCGCTGCATTTCATCTGACGTGAAGCTTGGAACATCGACTGCAGCCAAGTTATCTTCCACTTGCTTAACATTTTTAAATCCTGGAATGACTGTTGAAACAGCTTCGTGGTCTAAAATCCAACGAAGGGCAGCACGCGTCATATTGCTGCGTTTTTGAGCAATCCAACTAACTTGTTCACTTAGTTCAACACCCTTTTCGAATGGGAGACCAGCGAAGGTTTCGCCGACGTTGAATGCTTCCCCATTTTTGTTATAATTTCGATGGTCGTCTTTTTCAAACTGCTCGTTCTTTTTGAATTTACCGGTTAATAATCCGCTAGCCAACGGAACTCTGGCCAAAATGCCAACTTTCTTTTCCAATGCAACCGGGAACAACTCCTGAACCAGTTTTTGCCTGAAAATGTTAAAAATTACTTGCAAAGCACTGACATTCGGATTCGTCATGCAGAAAAGCCCTTCCTCAACAGTTTCCACACTTACACCATAGTAACGAATTTTTCCTTCTTGTTTTAACTTATCTAACAAGGCAAATACTTCTGTGTTTTGCAAGATTTCAAGCGGTGGGCAATGAATTTGATACAGATCAACATATTCGCGATTCAAACGTTTTAAACTGCCTTCTAAATATGTGCGAACTGTTTTTTCACTATAATTTTCAGGATCATGAATATTTCCGGCACGGCAAAACTTGGTTGCAATATAGACTTTATCTTCTTTCCCCTTTGTTGCCTTGGCAAGTAGTTCTTCGCTATGACCACTCCCATAAACATCCGCTGAATCAAAGAAATTAACTCCTGCATCCATGGCACGCTCTAATCCTTTCAGCGCTTCCCGGTCATCATGATTTCCCCAGTCACCCCCAATCGCCCAAGTACCAAAACTTAATTCACTAATTTCCAAATCGGTAGAACCTAAACGACGATAATTCACCTTGTGCACCACCCTTTTTCACTTTTCATTTATAATTCAACTTTATCATTTATATGTATGGATTTGTAACAAGCCTCGATCGCTTCCATATTTTTTATCGTATTTTCAACCGAATAGGACGGGTTCTTTCCTTCAATCACACATTCTGAAAAATGTTCCACTTCCATTGCATATTGGTCTGCAATAAGTTTCTCAACTCGCTGTTCATTTTCTTTTTCAATGATGATATGCCCTTCACCGCCATAATTATCCGGTCGGTATGCACGAGGAACTTTTATACGTCCCTTTGTCCCGATTATCTCGTATTCATGTCGGAAATTCATATCAAAACTACAGTCAAAAATAGTCGGTACTCCATTTTCCATTTTCATATAAACGAAAGATGAAAGGTCTATATTATGTTCCTTATCAATCTGAGCTTGAACACGGATTTCTTTTGGTTCTGTTTGCAATATATTTCGGATAGAATGAATACAGTAACAACCAATATCGTATATACTTCCGCCTCCTTTTGCTGCATCCATTCGTATATTTTTTACACGTTCACTAGGATTCATGTAAAAAGAAAAACTCGCTTTCATCATTTTAATTTCGCCTATTTCACCACTGATTAAAATATTACGAACCCTCTGATGTTGCGGGTGAAATTGATACATGAATGCTTCCATGAATAAAACATTATTTTCCTTACAAACTGCCACTACTTCTTTTGCTTCATCTGCCGTTAATGTCACCGGCTTTTCGCTCAACACATGTTTGCCGGCTTGAGCTGCCCTGGTAATCCATTCTTTATGTAGATGATTTGGTAGTGGAATATATATAACATCAATTTCCGGATCATTTAGTAATGCTTCATAACTTTCATAAGCCTTAGGTATCTCTAACTTCTCGGCAATTTCATGGACTTTTTCCGAGCGGCTTGCAATCGCAACAACTTCAGTATTTCTCGACCGCTTGATTGCAGGAATTAATTGAGTTTGAGCAATTTTTGCGGTACCTAGAATACCCAAGTGGACAGTTTTCATCAAATATACCTCCCTATGGAAATTTTTCAAATTCTTATGGACTTTGTTTTTCAGAACTCTATATTTATAAAAGTACTATTTTAAATATATCTGTAAAAAAAAGAGCAGAAGATCTAGTCTATTAAACCTCCATTTCCAAAAACTTTGTATATTGATTAAACAAATTGCATATATAGCGTAACACAAACTAAATTTTTAGTAAACGTTTGCAACTTTAACTTTCCTATTATTTTTAACAATATTTTTGTTATATATCACACTATAATATTTTTATCCCTTGAAACAAATAGCCGGTTTTTTTCTGTTACCATTGAGTATACAATTTTTAACCCCTTAACATAAATAACCGGATTTTTAAATTTACCAACCTTTTCTGTTACTGTTTTTATTGCTTTCTCATATTCAAAATCGTACATTTCATATATAATAGGAGTAACAATAGATTGGGAAACACTTAGTTGGGGGGTGATGAATATTTTTATCAACCGGCTTTATAGTTTGGCAGAGTGGATTTCGAAATTAGCCTATTTAAATGTTTTATGGCTACTATTTACTCTTTTCGGACTTATCGTTTTTGGTTTGATGCCCTCTACTGTTTCCATGTTTACGATTATTCGAAAATGGCTGAAGGGTGATGCTGATTTCCCTATATTTCGCACTTTTTCAAAAATTTATAAACAGGAATTTCTTAAAAGTAATATAATTGGGGTTATACTTGCGGGTTTTTATGCAATGATCTTAATTGATTTGTTTTATCTAAATGCTTTAAAAAATTTCTCTATTATTTCAATACTGTTGTATCTATATATGTTTGCAGTCGTCATGACTACTTTATATATTTTTCCGGTATTTGTTCATTATGAATTAAATATTTTTACTGTTTTTAAAAACTCTTTTTTGTTGATGCTTATTAACCCGTTTACAAATATTGTCATTATTTTATCATTGGCAATTACATTTTACGTTATGAAAATTTTACCTGCACTAATTGTTTTCTATGGTGCCAGTTTTCCTGCACTTTCTATAATGGCTTTCTGCTATATGACATTTGAACGCCTGGCGAAAAAGAAAGAAATTAAATCCTTATAAACAAATAGCTCAACTTTTTATTTAAGCAAGTTGAGCCTATCTTATTTTTTCTCATCTTTTAAATAAATTTATAGCGACTTTTTCCAGTCAAAACCAATACAGTTCAAAAATTCTTTTGCTAAAATCATGTGACCGGCTGTATCGGGATGAACCCGATCCCATGCTAAACTAGCTGGATACAGATGATGTAAAACTTTATTAAATGCAGCTTGCGTATCTACCAAAATACAATTATTTTCGTTTGCAATTTTTTTACAACATCACCATATTGATCCATTGTTCTTCTCATTTGGTCATTATCATTATTTTCTATATAAAAAGGTGTCATTAAAACAATATTTGCTACTTGTGATTTCGTAATACTGACTAATTGCGTTAATGTGCTTTCATATTCGTCTATGTAGACATGGGTTTCTTTTATAAATGGTGAATCATATTGTCGCCAAACATCATTTATCCCAATCATAATTGATAGCCAGTCAGCATTTTGATCGAGAACATCCTTTTGCCATCTTTCTTTTAAATCCCGAACCGTGTTGCCGCTTATTCCTTTGTTAACGACCCGAATTGCCAATTCAGGATAAACAGCACGTATCCATCCATCAATGAAGGAAACATATCCATTCCCCAGTGCTCTGAATAAGCCTTCTCCATCTGGTTTTAGCCGTTCGCAGTCTGTCACGGAATCTCCTATAAACAATAATTTCTGACCTTTTTCTAATAACATTTTTTTCCTTCCTTCTATAATAATTATTCTTGACCTATCTTTAACAATTCACTTACTGTAACTAGTTTATATCCTTGAAAAACTAGTTCAGGTACAAGTTGTCGAACCGCTTCAATCGTTTGTGAACGATCACCGTAACCATCGTGAAAAATGAGGATACTACCATTTTTCACATGATTCCTTGATTTCTCTAGAATAAAATCTGTACCCGGTCTTTCCCAATCAATAGCATCCATATTTAGGGCTCCCATTGCCGTATAACCCATTCGAGATAACAATAATTCTACCTGCTCATTAAAAGCGAAATAAGGAGGACGTAAAGTGGTTGGTTTCCTTCCTACCAGACGCTCAATTAATCTTTCATTTAGTTGAATTTCTTTTATACATTCCTCTTCACTTAAGTCGGACAATCTTGCATGAGTGAAAGTGTGATTTCCGATTTCATGTCCTTGTGCGACCACTAGTTTTACAATTTCAAGATTTTTTACAATCTGTTCCCCAATCATGAAAAACGTTGCCTTCGCTTTCACACTTGCTAGAACCTCTAATACTTGTGGTGTATAAATTGGATTTGGACCATCATCAAATGTAATTGCGAGCGCTTTTTTATTCGTTTTTACTTCATTAATGATCGCCATGTCTCTTTTCTCCCTTTTCAAATAAAGTCAAACATCATTCAGTGGGGGTACTAATATAAAGATTTTCTTATGTATACAGAGAAAGTTTTCGTTCCGGTTTGAATTTATTATATTTGAAAGAGGTAAATCCTTTTATCAAAGAATATACCTCATCTTTTATTCAATTTCCTGTATTCAATTATCCTTTAACCGATCCCGCTGCTAGCCCCTCAATAATTCGGTCACTCAAAAATAAATAAACGAGCAAGATCGGTAAAATACTAATGACAAGTGTCGCACCAATGGCACCCCAGTCAGTTAAATATTGACCGACAAAGTTATTAACACCAACCGTAATAGTTTTCCATTTCTCTGAGCTAATAAATGTGTTAACGAATACAAACTCATTCCAATTGTAAATCATATTAATGATCGCTGTTGTTGAAAGAACAGGTGCAGTCATCGGAATGGTAATTTGAAAAAAAATCCTGTGAACTGAACAGCCATCCATAACAGCTGCTTCCTCTATTTCTCTTGGCAAACTTTGATAAAACCCTAATAAAATCATAATCGTAATTGGTAAATTAAAAGTTGTATATGAAATTATGATGGAAAGTGGGTTATCAATTAGGTTTACTTTATTAAAAATATTGAATAACGGTATTAATGTCGAATGTAATGGAATCATATAAGCAGCCATGAATAAAGCCAATACAAAGCCTTTTAATTTCCATTCCATTCTAGTAACTGCAAAGGTGACGAAACTCCCCAGTATAAGTGTCAAAATAACTGCAACAATTGTATACCAGACACTATTAAGGAAATAATTATTGATTCCTCCTGTTGTCCAAGCATCAATATAATTATCCCATTGCGGATCTTGAGGTAAAGCAAAAGGCGACATTCCAAATACTTCTTGATTCGTTTTTAATGATAATTGGAACAGCCATATTAAGGGATAAAGTTGCACGAGTGCTACAACAATAAGTACCAAATAGAGAATTACCATTCCAATCTTTTTTAAAAGCGAGGTGTAGCCTGTTTTAGGAGTGAGTTTTGTACTTTTCGTCGTTAATTCATTTGGGTTCATCTTGTCCCCCTCCATTTAATTATCCTCTTTTGTTTTCATTAATTTTTGAATCGTCCAAGTTGCAACCATACTAATAACTAATAATCCAAAACCAATCGCACTACCATAACCAAAATTATATTTGCCAAAAGCCTCCTTATACATGTATGACGCCATAACTTCTGTGGCATGTCCAGGCCCGCCACCAGTCATAACATAAATTAAATCAAAATACTTTAATGAACCGACAATTGCTAAAATGACTAACACTTTTAACACACCGGAAATCAGGGGAACTTTTATCTTATAAGCAATTTGGAATGCATTCGCTCCATCAATTCTTGCAGCCTCGATTAATTCTTCGGGAACATTTACCAAGGCTGCATAGATAATAATTATATAAAATCCAGCATATTGCCAAACAATCGGAATAAAGATAGCATATAATGCAATTTCCGGATCAGCTAACCACAAAGGTACATTTTCAACACCTATGGATGTAAGAAAGCTATTAATTAAACCATTCATTGGATCAAAAATCTTAATCCATAATTGAGCAATAGCCACTGATGATAAAAGCATTGGTATGATGTATATTTTTCTAAATATATTTGCCCCTTTAATTTTACTTGCTAAAACTAAAGAGACGATTAAATAGCCAATTAAACTTAGAACTGAGAAAAGACCTAATAGAATGGAGTGCCAAGTACTTTCCCAAAATAGCTTATCTTGGACTAACTTAATATAATTATCCAGTCCAATGAATTTCATTTCTCCTACTCCGTCCCATTTCATCAAGCCATAGTAACCGGTTAAAATCATAGGAATATAGATGAGGAACAATACCAGAAAAAGTGCAGGGAGCACATAGAGAGCAATAACTGTTTTATTAGACATTACATTTTTCATTGTATTTACTCCTTCTCTATTACAAATCAGAGGGTATATCCACTTTACCTATACCCCCTAATTTGAGAGATTAAAAGCTTTAAACTTATTTTTCCGCAGCTTCTTCAGCAAGTGCATTATCATGTTGTTTTGCAAACTCTTCTGGAGTAACTTGTTTACCATAAAGTGCGGTAATTAAATCATGATGCAACTCTGACACATTTGGAGTAGCTTGTGTATCGAACCAAGTTGTTACGTTTGTTGCATTGTTTATATCGTTTAATACATCGATATACATTGGATGAACATCTAATCCTTCCGTATTCACTTTTGTTGCTGGAAGAATTCCGGCACTTTCAACTGACCTTTTTCCCCACTCTTTTACTAAGTATGCGGCAAAGTCTTTAGCTTGATCTTTATGCTGAGATTTTTCCGCAACAAATGCACCTAATCCGGGACCACCTACATAACTATTACTGTCTGTTCCCTTTCCACCTTCAACGATTGGAAATTTAAAGTACCCAACTTTATCTTTAAATTCTTGAGAAGTATCCGGGCTAGTCGTGAAGTTTGGCAATTCCCAAGTAGCTGTTAAAAACATAGCAGCTTGTTCGTTCAAGAAGTAACCTTTTGCATCATCATTTGAGAATGCTGTATTACCCTTAACAAAGAATCCCGAGTCAACAAGATTTTGAATTTCTTCCGCTGCTTTCACTATATCTGGATCAGTCATCTTAACTTTTCCTTGGATGACATCAGTTAAAATAGTAGGACCTCCGATTCGATCAGCCAAATACATAAACCACATCGATGCCGGCCAGCCATCTTTTGAGCCAACTGTAGCTGGGATGATACCGTTTTTCGATAGTGTTTCACCAATTTTTTTCAAGTCTGCAAATGTTTTAGGTTCTTCAAGATTATATTTTTTAAAAATTTCCTTGTTATAGAATACATAAGTAATATTCATTTCCATTGGAAGAGCATAGGATTTCCCGTCAAATGAGTAAGATTCAACCGTACCAGGGACAAATTGATCCTGAAAATCTTTTTTGATTATGTCATCTAGTGGTGCGAATTGTCCCCCTTTTGCATAAGGTTCAGCAAAACCGTTAGACCACGTTAAACCAACATCTGGCAATTCATTTGAGGCTGCTAAAACTTTTATTTTGTCTCGGTACTGGTCCGGGTTCAATACTTCAACATCAATCACAACATCTTTATTTTCAGCTTCATAATCTTTAATAATTTCTTTTACAAGATTAAAATAAGCTGAGGAACTTCCTTGTGGCCAATCATGCATAAATTTTAAATGAATTTTCCCATCACCGGACTTTTTTCCACCGTTCGATTCATTTGAGGATGAGCAGCCTGACAATACAAGACCAATAATTAAGACAAATAAGGTTATTATTGATAACGCTTTCTTCTTTGACATGAAAAGACCTCCCTTTTTATTTAAATTTAAGTGAAGTTGGAAGAACTTCCTTATAAAAACAGTCTATCATCGGGAGCTTTTTCAAAAAAGGTAACAATGATTAGGAAAAATACCATTATTTTTAGATAATTATAAACCTTTAATATTGCTGTTTCCGGTAACTGTTTGGGGTTGTCCCCTCTAATTCCTTAAAAAGTTTGATAAAATATTTCGTTGTTTTATAGCCACATTCCTCCGCAACCTCCGATATAGGTATGTTTGTTGTAATTAGCAGCTCCTTGGCTCTTTGAATTCTCCTTCTCGTAATATATTCGCTAAAGGTCAGGTTTACTTGCTCTTTGAATAAAACACTGAAATAGCTTGGATTCAAGTGCACATATTCCGCCACATCTTTTAAAAATAGTTCCTTTTTTATATTGATGTCAATATACTGGATTGCTTTACGAATAGGTTCAGGTGCTTGATTATTTTTATCAAACGCATCAACAAGTTTTTTATCTACTACTTTTTCAATAACATCAACTCTCTCTCTTTTTTCAACAATATGAACGGCTTCCTCAATGACATCTAACAACTCTTTCTTACTAATCGGTTTGAGTAAATAGTTGATTACTCCAAAACCAATTGCTTTTTGTGCATACTCAAACTCCGGATAAGCAGACATAACAATCACAACAGGTGATTGCTCCTCATTCTTCATTATCTCCAGTATTTCCAAACCGGTTATTTCAGGCATGCGAATGTCCATCAATAATATATCAACTTTGCTTTTTTTAATTATTTGTAATGCTTCAATTCCGTTTGCAGCAGTAATGACTTGATGTTTTCCCTCTTCCCATCTATCAATAATTCTTTTTATTCCTTCTCTTGTTCTCGGCTCATCGTCCACTATTAATATAGTTTTACCATACATTAAAAATCTCCCCTATGAATTGGAACTTCGATTGTGACCATTGTTCCCTCATTTTTACGACTTCTTATGGTAAATTTTTTTTCTAATTCTTCTTTATAGTAAAAATAAAGGCGTTTTTTTACATTAGAAAGTGCCATCCCTTTTCCGGTAATTTCACCATTATTTAAAGCATTCTTGACATCCTGTAACTTTTCCTCATCCATCCCTGCTCCGTCATCTTTAACTGTAATTCTCACAAAGTCTGTTCTCTTAATTTTCTGAACCGAAACAATAATGGTACATTGATTAAGTTGATTTCCTGAACCGTGGATAACCGCATTTTCAACTAAAGGCTGAATTAACAATTTAGGAATTTTTATATTTTTTAATTCTGTAGGCAGCAATAACTTCCACTTAATTCGATCAGCAAATCGAAATTTAATAATTTCTAAGTAATTTTCAATATGATTAAATTCTTCACTAAGTGTAACCCAATCATCATTAGTGTTCTTACTAATCGTATAGCGGAATAAATTTGACATTGATACAACGATATTAGCAAGTTCTTCTTCCCCTTTATATTCCAACGACCAACGCAATGAATCTAATGTGTTATATAAAAAATGAGGATTAATTTGTGCTTGTAATGCTTTAAGTTCACTGTAACTACGGATTATTTCTTTTTGATACACCATCTTAATTAAATGGTTTGTTTCCCTCGCAAGTTGGTTATATGTACTATTTAATTCATTTATCTCATTTACAGTCGGCTCATTCGGATTAATCGCCAATAATCCTTCGTTCGCCAGTCTCATTGTATTCGTCAAATTGGTGATCGGCCTTGTTATCATATTTGAAAGAAACCATGAGCATATGAAAAAGATTAAAATTCCAATAAATCCGGATACGATAATACCTATACTTATCCCGTTTAGACCTTCAGTTAAAGCGGTCACGGGAGTTAAAATCAAAACAGTAAATCCGTCTTTAGAAATTTGTTTGGTAACCATATACTCGGTATTGTTAATGACAGTCGTAGATTTATTTTTAAAAGAAACAGGACTTATTTTTCCGGGATAATTGGAATAAATGGGGTCTAATTTTTCGTCAAGTACGAAAGTATATTGCTTACTATTTTTCATTTTTGTTATTGAAAAATAGTTTTTATAAACTTGAATTAGTAAATAGCCTGCATTTTCAAAACTTTTGTCCATTAAATTTATTCTTCTTATCGCCAAATAATAATTTCTATTTTTCGGATCTTCACCAATCCAGACTAATTTTCCCTTAGCATAATCAGCTTCATTTATCCATTTCACGTTTATCCGATTAAACAATTTATTGGTGTCATTTAAAGGTAATAATTGTTCTAAACTTTCCGTATACAATTCAACCGAATATATTCCTTCTGTGTTCGCTTGAATATTGTTAACAGCGTTATACAAGCTTTGCAAGTCAGAAAATGGAATTTGTTCTCCTTTATATTTTCGTGTAAATATATCCTGGATTCGTGGATTAGTAATGATAAATTTTGTGGCCGTATTTAATTGCTCAAACAGGGAATCAATTCGACCACTAGCCTCAAGTGCTGTCTGTCTAATTTGATCTTCTGCATTCCCCTTTATAAGTAAGGAAACTTGACTTAAGGTAATTGTTGTTACAATAGATAAAACAATAACCATTACAGTCAGAAACACAAACAAAATTTGATTTCTTAAAGTATTCCATTTTTTTAGCAAGTTCCACATGACTGATTACCTTTCTTTCATTAATGTAAAATACGTACTAACTATTATTAAGTAAAATTTATATTAACCCATTGTTTTCTTATTTGGAAAAAAGGAAAGGTAAACATAGAGAAATGTAGCATAACTTGGAGTATTTTTAAATTTGGTTTTTAGATTTCTTTAGAAATAATAACTGTTATTTTACATGAACAGATAGTCGTCTTTGAAAAATCATAACGACTATCTGAACTTAAAAGATAGATACTAAAATGTTTTCGATAACTTAAGCTTTATATATAAAATAATCAAAATCTGCTGCGATTCTCTCACCCGAGGTATCTTGACAATGCATACCGACAAATGCACCAGTAAAGAAACCCCCACCTTGGATATAATCGTCTGAAAGTTTATAAGAATAAAATGTTACTGGAATCTCAAACCATGTTGTACCATCAAAGGAATACGAGTATGCATAAGTATTGGTTTTAACAATCACTCGCATGTACACATAATCTACATCATTCGGGATAATAATTTCCTGACCTTTTAAAGGTTGATCAAAGGTAAAATTATCGCATGACATCAGTTCAAGGATTCTACCTTTTTCTTCATGCCAAGTAATTTGTAGTGTTGTCCAGTTTTGTGTATTATAGTAATTTACTAATCCGGCAGCTTGTTGAAACGTTTCCGGTTTAAAGGCTACTTTTGTTTCTGCAGTAAAATTAAAATGTTGCCAACGTCTTGCGACAAATGCCTGAGTAAATTTTGATGTTAACGATTCCCGACCATAGAGTCTCAAATGACTTGGGTTGTCTGTGAGGGATAGCGTGTCACTTCCAAGCGGTATTCGCAAAGTTTGAAAATGTAGATTTAAATTTTCAGAATCAAAATCGTCTTTCACAGGGAAGTCTCTTTCCCATTTCACTTCTTCTACTTTCGGACCTTCTACTTCCAATGAAGGTTGATTTCCACCAACAACATACGGCCAACCATCTTTCCATTCTAATCTTTGAATGGCTGTTTCTCTCCCCAATGGACAAAAACCACGAGGGTCGAGCAACGGCTGATCTCCCTTTGGCAGCGGTCGTCCGATTAAATGAGCCAAAAACCATTCATCGGTATGAGTATGAACGATGGAGGCATGCCCAGCTTTTTGCAATGGATTTCTTGGATACGGATATGAAGTAATGATTGGGTTTCCCGGATGTACTTCATAAGGTCCCCAAATATCTTTCGAACGAGCTATTGTTGCTTGATGTTCATATCTTGTACCACCTTCCGCTGTAAGTAAATAGTAATATCCATTGATTTTATATAAATGTGGTCCTTCTACAAGTTTTACATCTGTTCCTTTAAAAATAATTTTTTTCGGTCCGATGAGTTTCTGATCTTTCACACTATATTCTTGCATAAGAATGCCATAGAAATTATGATGGCCGACGCGATGATCCCAGTACATATTCACTAAATATTTTTTTCCATCTTCATCATGAAACAGCGAAGGATCAAATCCGCTGCTATTCAAATAAATCGGATCAGACCATTCCCCGTCAATCGTGTCACAAGTGACTAAGTAGTTATGACCATCTTTCCATTGGCCTTCTGTTACTTTTACATCCGTATAAATTAACCAAAATTTACCGTCATGATAGGACAAATCCGGAGCCCAAATCCCACCGGAATCCGGATTTCCAAGCATATTTAGTTGGCTTAACCGATTTAGTGGTCTTGAAACTAAACGCCAATTTTTTAAGTCTTTTGAATGATAGATCCCAACGCCCGGAAACCATTCAAATGTAGAGACAGCAATATAATAATCTTCCCCGGCACGACAAATGGACGGATCTGCGTTAAAACCAGTCAATACAGGATTTTGAATTTTTACCATTTAAATACACCCCTTTTTTAAATAATGAATAAGTTAATATCGGAATTCTACCAATTTTCTATTTAAAATTTTTGTATGCTCATAAACCTCCTGATAAATCTTAAATAACTCACGATACCGCTTAACATTTTCGGGAATTGGCTCATATACTTTGACAACATCCAAAAATTCATCTGCACATTGGTCCAAACTGTCAAACCAACCGCATCCATATGCGGCAAGCATAGCAGCACCCATACCCGGACCTTGCTCACTTGCTAGTTTCATAATTTTAGCATCGTATATATCGGCTTGAATTTGTAGCCATGTTTCATTTTTAGCACCACCGCCAATTGAAATAATCGTGTCAATTTGCTTGCCGGCTCCTCGGAAGATTTCAATTGATTCATTTAAGGAAAAGGTAATCCCTTCAATGACAGCCCTTACAAAATGTGCCCTTGTATGTTTCGAATCGACGCCGATAAAGCCCCCTCGAATATTGGCATCAGGGTGCGGTGTCCGTTCCCCAACGATGTAAGGGGTGAACAACAAACCATTCGAACCAACCGGAACTTCTTCAATTTCCGATACAAAGTCATTAAAGTTTTCATCATTAGCAAATACCTCTTTAAACCAGCTGAGACTGTATCCTGCAGCTAATGTCACACCCATTGTATAGTAGGCATCCTCTTTTGCGTGATTGAAATAATGAACTTTCCCTTTAAAATCACGATCTTTTGTTTCTTCATAAGATAAGACTACACCGGAAGTTCCGATACTGCACAGCGTTTTATCGGATGAGAGAATGCCGGCCCCAATTGCTCCACATGCATTGTCCGCCCCGCCTGCAAATACTTTTGTTGCTTCATTTAAACCTGTTTTATCGGCAAATTCCTTTGTTAACGTCCCAATGAAATCACTCGACTCCACCAATGGCGGACAAATAGTTGGGTCGATTCCCAATGCTTCACAGAGCTCCCCGCTCCACTCTTTTTTCGCAATATCGAGCAGCAATGTGCCGGCTGCATCTGAATAGTCCATATGAATTTTCCCGGTCATTCGGAAACGTAAATAGTCTTTTGGTAGCATAAACACATGAATTTTTTCAAATATATATGGCTCGTATTGTTTTACCCAAAGAATTTTTGGTAAAGTAAAACCTTCCAACGCAACGTTTTTCGTAACTTCAAGCAGTTTTTCTTTCCCAATAATATGATAAATTTGTTCACATTGTTCTGTTGTCCGTGTATCATTCCAAAGAATCGCATTTCTAAGTAATTGCAGTTGTTCATCTAATATAACAAGTCCATGCATTTGACCTGAGAAACTGATTCCTTCTATATCTGACGGATTGCCGTGAAAATTTGCAACAAGTTCGACCAATGCTTCGGTCGTTTTTTCCACCCATTGGTTTGGATCTTGCTCACTGTAACCGGACTTCTCTTGGATTAACGGGTATGATTTCGAAACTTCCCCGGCAACCATACCCTTTTGATCGACCAATAAAACTTTTACAGAACTGGTCCCCAGGTCTACTCCTATCACATATTTCATTTCACATCTTCCTTTTTCACATAATGGAAAAAACAGCTGAACCCGTTTGAGAGTTCAGCTATTAATTTTTATTAAAGGGGGGTTATTCGTATTTAAAAAGCAGTTAACAAATATTGGTTAACCAATGCCCGTAATTCTTCAACACGGCCGGATTCATTTTTGAATTCTTTCTTGTCTAGAACATGTTCTTCTAATACTTTGAAATCGGCCTTTCCTTGGGTGATGTCTTTACCGATTCCTTCATTATAACTTCTGTAACGGTTCGCAATGAAATCATCGAGAACACGATCTTCAATTAATTTATGTGCCACTTTTAGACCGACCGCAAAGCTATCCATACCTGCAATATGAGCACGGAACAGATCTTCCGGTTCAAAGGAGCCTCTTCTGACTTTTGCATCAAAGTTTAAGCCACCTTTGCCCAATCCACCATTTTTAATAATTTCATACATTGCGAGAGTAGTTGCGTAAAGATCTGTTGGAAATTCATCCGTATCCCAACCAAGTAGTGGGTCACCCTGGTTTGCATCAACTGAACCAAGCATTCCGTTGATTCGGGCAACACGTAATTCATGTTCAAAGGTATGTCCGGCTAAGGTTGCGTGGTTTGCTTCAATATTAAATTTGAAATATGGATCTAAGTTATATTTTTTCAAGAAAGCAATTCCTGTCGCCACATCAAAATCATATTGATGTTTAGTCGGTTCTTTCGGTTTCGGTTCAATTAAAAATTGACCGGAAAAACCGATTTCTTTTGCATAATCAACAGCCATTTGGAAGAAGCGTGCCAAGTTGTCTTGTTCCAGCCCCATATCTGTGTTTAGGAGTGATTCATATCCTTCACGCCCGCCCCAAAATACATAGTTTTCTGCACCTAGGCGTTTCGCAACTTCCAACCCTTTTTTCACTTTTGCCGCAGAGAAAGCAAATACATCTGCGTTGCAAGAAGTTGCCGCACCATGAACAAAACGCGGATGAGTGAACATATTTGCCGTATTCCAAAGAAGTTTTGTTTTGCTCGTTTTCATATAATCTTCAATCATATCAACAATTTCATCAAGGTTTTTATTTGTTTCCCGAAGCGTTTCTCCTTCTGGTGCGATATCTACATCATGGAAACAGAAGAACGGTGCATTCAGTTTTTCAAAGAATTCAAATGCTGCTTCAACACGAGCTTTTGCTAACTCCATTCCTTTCAGATGATTCCATGGGCGAATCATATTACCATGACCAAATGGATCTGTTCCGTCATATGTGAATGTATGCCAGTAAGCAACACCAAAACGTAACCATTCTTCCATGGTACGGTCGCCAATTATTTCTTCCGGATTATAGAATTTAAATGCTAGTGCGTTTTTAGATGTTGGTCCCTCATATTGAATTTTGGAAACGTTTTCGAAGTATGCCATAGTAGTTCCTCCTAATTTTTCAAAATATCTATTTATATTCATAACAACCACAAACTTATTATAACATGCGGGAACTAGTTTGTCTATTAGATAAACAAAGTTTTAAAAACTTACTTTCCTCTTAAATACTTAAAAATTCCTTTTAAACTGTTGCTTTCTTTTGACTATAAATATCCATCCAAACAGCAAACAATAGGATACTTCCTTTTACAATGTATTGCCAAAATGCTTCCAAGTTCATCATACTCATTCCATTATCAATACTAGCCATAATTAAAGCACCAAAAATAGATCTAATTACATTACCTTTACCACCCATTAAACTTGTGCCACCGATAACGCAAGCAGCAATGGCATCCATTTCATAAGAGGTACCGGCACTTGTAGTTGTAGCATTCAATCTCCCTGTTAACAAAATTCCTGCTAAACCAGCTAAAGCACCCATGATAACGAATACCCATAATGTATTTCGTTTGATATTAATCCCGGACAATGCAGCAGCTTCCGGGTTACCACCAATTGCATATAAATATCTACCAAAGGAAGTTTTCATTGTAACAAAAGCAACAATAATTCCAATTGTTAGGACGATTAAAAATGGAACTGGGATGCCAAAATATCTATTTAACATATATACAACAAGTAAAAGAAGTACAGAATATGCAGTTATTTTTCCATAACTAACAATATGACTTGGGACTATTAAACCAAGACTTTGCCTTTTATTTCTTTGTCTATAGGTAAAATAAAACATTAGAACTATACCAATAATAGCCAAAATATATCCTAGAAGATATGGTAAATAACTTGTTCCTATTGCCATAAAGCTTTCTTTTAATGGGGCAATTGTTTGTCCGTCGGTTATACCAATTAATATGCCTCTAAAGATTAACATGCCCGCTAACGTAACAATAAAAGCAGGTACGGCTCTGTAAGCAACCCACCAACCATGCCAAAATCCAATCAATGCACCAATTGCAACTGCCGCAAGAACAACTGCCCAAGTATCCCACCCGTGCCAAACTTGCAATATAGCAGCAATACCTCCTGTTAATCCAACAATTGAACCTACAGACAAATCAATTTGGGCAAGAATCAAAACAAGAGTCATACCTATTGCTAACAGTGCAATAACCGACATTTGAGTAAATAAGTTGGATACATTCCGTGAAGAAAGAAATTCTCCACCTGTAAAAAATCCAAAAATTACAACGATCAGTAAGAATGCAATTATTAATACATATGCTTGTAAATCAATTTTAAATGAAATCTTGGAACTGAAAGAACTTTTTCCACCACTATTGTTATTAAGATTTGCTTTCATATATTCTTACCTCCAGTCGCCAATGCCATAATTTTTTCTTGAGTGGCTTCATTTCTGGATAGTTCTCCTGCTATCTTTCCCCCCGACATGACAAGCACTCGATCTGACATACCTAATACTTCTGGTAATTCGGAAGAGATAAGGATGATACCTACACCTTGCTTAGCCAGTTCAACGATAATTTTATAGATCTCATACTTTGCCCCAACATCTATTCCTCTTGTTGGTTCATCAAGAATTAGTATTCTTGGATTATTTAAAAGCCATTTACTTAGTACCACCTTTTGTTGGTTCCCACCACTTAATTGGGACACCTTTACTTCAAGATTTGGGGCTTTTAACTTCATCCTGTTATTGATTTCTTCTGCCTTTTTCACTTCCATTGCTTGGTCTATAACATTAAATTTCATAACTTGTTTTAAGGATGCTAGAGTCGTATTTTTCGTAATATCCATTCCTAAAACTAAGCCAAATCGTTTACGGTCTTCGGAGACGTAGGCAATACCAGCTTCAATCGCATCACTCGGATTTTTTATATTTTTTTCTGATCCTTCCACATTGACACTTCCAGAGTATTTACCATTGTTATATCCGCCTATAAGACTGGTAAACAATTCGGTCCTTCCAGCTCCCATCAAGCCTGCAACACCCAAAATCTCACCCTTTCTCAATGCAAAGGAGGCATCCTTGATTATCTGCTTTCCCGTTCCTTTATGAGTAACAGAATACTCTTTTACTTCTAACACGGTATCACCTAATTTTCGTTTTTCATACGGATATATTTCTGTCAAACTCCTTCCTACCATTTTTGTAATAATTTTTTCTTCGGTCATATCCCCTACCGGATCTGTACTAATTGTTTCTCCATCTCGGAGGACAGTAACAGAATCTGCAATTTCTAAAACCTCAGATAATTTATGAGAAATATAAATGCAAGTAACCCCTTTCGCTTTTAAATCCCGTAAAATATTCATTAATAATTCTACGTCACTCTCAGTCAAAGCAGTCGTTGGTTCATCCAAAATGATAATTTTCGCATCACTGGTTAACGCTTTTGCAATTTCAATTAATTGCTGTTTCCCTACACTTAAATTTCTCACTTTTGTTTGTGGATCGATATCTAAACCGATTTGTTTTTGCCATTTCATTGATTCTGCATACAATAAATTCCAGTCAATAACTTTTCTATGTATCAATTCATTATTTAATAATATATTTTCCGCGACACTCATCTCGCCGACTACCGCTAACTCTTGGTAAATGATAGCAATCCCAGCTTGACGAGAATCATGTATAGATTTGAACTGTACTTCTTGACCGTTAATAAAAATTTTTCCATCATATGTTCCAAAGGGATAAACACCACTTAGGACTTTCATTAGTGTCGATTTTCCAGCACCATTTTCACCACATAAAGCATGTATCTCCCCTTTACGAACGGAAAATGTAACGTTATTCAATGCACGTACACCTGGAAACTCCTTCGTTATTCCTTTCATTTCTAGAATATATTCCATGACTTATTCCCCTCCTTTTTGCCCCATGTCAAAACTTTCTTCAACACGGGGCTATAGTGCCAAATGGAGAAAGTAAAATTATCCCACTAATTAAGGTCGTGCAGGACGTTCTCCTTCTGGAACATTTTTGTAAACATCGTCATAGGATTGAAATCCATCTTTGATAACTGTATCAACAAGATTGTCTTTATCGACCATAATCGGGTCAAGTTTAATGTATGGTACAGCTTTTTTCCCGTTATTGATCGTGTCATCTGTTTCAATTTTTTCACCTTTTCCAAGTTTTACTGCAACTTCTGCTGATGTAGTGGCTAGTGTTTTAATTGGTTTATAAACTGTCATGGTTTGTGTACCTTCAGCAATTCTTTGACAAGCAGCTAAATCGGCATCTTGTCCGGAAATTACTACTTTTCCAGCAAGACCTTGCGCATCAAGAGCCTGAATTGCACCACCTGCAGTAGCATCATTTGATGCTACAACAGCATCAATTTTATTATTATTAGCAGTTAAAGCATTTTCCATTATTCCCATTGCTTTGTTTGCATCCCATTTTTCAACCCATTGGTCCCCGACAACTTTAATATCTCCTTTATCAATAAGCGGCTGTAAAATATTCATTTGACCTTTCCTAAATAATTTTGCATTATTATCTGTTGATGATCCGCCCATTAAGAAGTAATTTCCTATAGATACCTTTTTAACTAAATATTCTGCTTGTAATTCTCCAACTCTCTCATTATCAAAAGATACGTAAGCATCAACATCCGAGTTAGTTACTAATCTATCATAAGCTAATACTTTTACTCCTTCTTTTTTCGCTTGTTCTACCACTGGTGATAATGAATCACTATTTACTGCAATAATAACTAAAACATCAATACCTTGTGATAACATATTTTGGATTTGGGTCAATTGTTTTGATTCATCATTGTCAGCCGATTGTACAATAACTTCTGCACCTAACTCTTTAGCCTTTTCAACAAATATATCCCTATCGTGTTGCCATCTTTCTAATGATAGGTCTGTTACTGACAAGCCAATTTTTAAATTACCATCATCTGAAGATTTTGAATCATCTTTTTTCTGCTCTCCATTTCCGCCACCTGCATCCTGACCACATGCAGCTAGGCTGATTGTTAGCATAAAAATCACCAAAATGGAAAAAACCTTTTTTAACTTCTGCATAGAATTTTCCCCCTCCATAAATTATTAAACCGCTTACATACTAGATTATAACAGCACCTAATTTGTTTGTCTAGTGGATAAACAAATTAGGTGCTGTTAAAACCTTTAGCCAAGTAGACGAATACTATATGTTGTTAATCTAGAATCAAAACCCTGTCTTAAACATTTAATGCAGGACATTTCTATTCAGGTATGTGAATACGGGTTCTTCCAAAATTGCTAGATTTCTTCATTGGTCGTTAGTAGAAGTAAGTAATCAGTAAAGGAATACGTCCATATCAAATATCTATTCAACTGTGAGGTATGTGAATAAATCGATGTTACTTTTGAATTATTTCTTTAGAATTTTCCATTCTAACTTGATTTTTTTATAAAAAATAGCAGGATTTCTTAACCTGATATCGAAAATTGTATATAATCCCCCCTTACTTATTCATCCTGATTCTATTGCACAAATCACTTTCATTCCTAAGTATGGAATCATATTTTAAAAAGGAGTGACAACATGCCTGTTCTTACCTACGTTTATGAAGATGCAGGTACGTCAAGGTATACAGATCATGACCAACTTTTTAAAGAACTAATTCATACGTTTTTCGCAGAATTTCTCGAGTTGTTTTTTCCCGAAGTGCATAAGTATATCGACTTTTCGGCGATTCGGCCGCTTTCCGAGGAAGTATTCACTGATCTCTTGGGAGGCGAAAGTCGGCGTGCTGATATTGTTATCGAAGCAACATTAAAAGGGGAAGAAACAATACTCATTATTCATGTCGAACCACAAAGCTACTACCAAGCAAATTTCCATGAGCGCATGTATCTTTACTTTAGCTTGCTTTATAATAAATATAGGAAACCAATTTTACCCATAGCAGTCTTTACGTATGATAAAAATTATAACGAGAAAAATGAATTTACGATGAGCTTTCCATTCTTCCATGTATTAAACTTTCAATTTTTAACATTGACATTGCGAAAATTGCGTTGGCGTGATTTTATTCACTCGAACAACCCGGTTGCGGCAGCACTACTCTGTAAAATGGGCTTTACAGAAGCAGAAAGGGTTGAAGTGAAGAAGGAATTTTTGCGAATGCTGGTTCGAATGCAACTTGACCCGGCACGTCAACGGTTGATCTATGGTTTTTTGAAAGGTATTTAAAATTGACCGATGAGGAGGAGAAAGTTCTCATGCAAGAGGTTAACAAATTAGATCCGGAATTATCAAGCAAAATCATGGAATTGCCGATTTCTTATGAGGAAAGAGGGAAGGAAATCGGAAAAGAAATTGGAAGAAATGAGGAAAAACGAGAAATTGCTAAAAAAATGATTTTAGAAGGCCTCTCTCCAAATCTTATAGTAAAAGTTACTGGTCTAAGTCATGAGGACATTAAAGCCCTCAGCAAAAGTATTAACAATTAAAAATATACCCTAATTTTTCCGATAATTTGTTGATACTTGTATTTTTTATTAAGGACAAGGACAAAAGTGGAAAAAATAGAAGGTTTTCATAGCTAAAAAATGGAACGTGTACATAGACGTTCCATTTTTTAAAATTTATTAACACAATATAAAAATAAACTAACGAAATTATTGGGCATCAAGAATCGAAACAGCGTTATTTAGGAACTGATCAATCATTTGGGCAGAAACACCTATTGCTGCTGAATAATATGCATGCTTGGAAAAACTAATAATCAAATCCTTTTGATGGTATTTCATTGTATGGTTTTTTATAAATTTTTCTATCGATTTTTCAAGCCAGTCTTTTGCCATTGTAAGTCGATTACCAATAATGACTTGTTCCGGATTAAAGATATTAATAATATTATTTATTCCGACTCCCAGATACATACCTATTGAATGGAAGAGATTGATTATATCCTCATTCCCACTATTTGCAAGTTCAAGTAATAACTCTATAGACAAAGTTTCCTCAGTGATGCCAGTTAATTTTAATTTTCTTGCCTCTTCTAATAACGCTTTTTCGGAGGCATAAAGTTCCCAGCAGCCACTACTTCCACAAGTGCAATCTTTACCATTTACTTGTACAATCATATGCCCTGCTTCACCAGAAAAACCATTCATTCCGTAAAAAAGCTTTCCATTCAAAATAATTCCAACACCAATACCAATTCCTGCACTGATATACAAAATATTATCATTTTCTTTTCCCGCACCGTACAGTTTTTCTCCGTATGCACCTGCATTTGCTTCATTCTCAATTAAAACGGGAATGTCAAAACAATTTTCGATTTCCTCCCTCAAATTTATATTTTTCCATCCTAAATTGGGTGCAACAAGAACTTCTCCATGGTTATTAACTAACCCGGGAACACCAATACCGATTCCAACAATTCCATAATGGCTTTGTGGTGCGGCATTAATTAAATCGGATATAACTGATTGTAATATTTCAATTACAACTTCATAAGATCGGACGGTAAGTTTTTTATTTACCTCAACAATAATATTACCTCTTAAATCGGTAAGAACGCCCAATATATAATTGACACCAAGGTCTATACCAATCGAAAAGCCGGCCTTGTCATTAAATAGAAGGATTACTGGTCTTCTTCCTCCGCTTGATTGCCCGGGACCTGATTCATAAATTAATTGGTCTTCTAACAATTCATTCACAAGGGAAGAAACGGTTCCTTTATTCAGTCCTACTTTTTGAGAAATATCTGCTCTTGATATTGGTGCCTCATGTAAAATGGTTTCAAGTACTAGTGTTTTATTAATTTGCTTTACTAATTGCTGATTTCCCGTTAGAGTTTTCATATGGTATCCCTCATTAGTCTGTTATGTGATCTCTTTTTTTATTGCTTTCAATAATGGTATTATAGAGTAAAAACTATTTTTTATAAAATAATTATATTATTAGTTTGTTTATTATACTAACAAATTTTTGGAGGAATTGGCAATCTTGAAGGAACAGTTAGGAAAGGAGTAAATTGACTGTTGAAACTGGGAAAACCCTTTTAGCTCAGTAATCCGGGCAACTTTTGGATATCAAGCTAGATCGTTTAGTCGTCCTGCTTTACTAAAAATGTCAAATAATAATTTTAGAGAAATATTGTAACAATTACAGGTAAGCAGAATTTTCCTCTATTCCAACTTTAATTTCCATATTTTGAGCACAAAAAAACCCTTTACTTTAATGAGTCGATAAATACAATAGAGTTCATATCTTATGATGCTTTTGAGGGAATTAAGAAAATAGTACCGCCTTCAATTTTACTTATTTATTTATACGTTTACGCTTTGATCGAGAAGGTAGGATATTAATAACATCAATGTATCCATCCTTTTCATGAATTACATAATAAATTAAATAGTTCAACATAATATGTTTACTCTTCCTAAAGATAATTCTTCTTAAACCTTTTATGCTATCAGTTTCAAGTAAACCGGAATACTTTTTACCACAATCATTGTGATTAATACAAAATCTAGTGTATGTTGGTTTACTTTATTACCAAAAATGGAATGCATAGATGTATTCCATTTTTGGTAGTTTAATTATATCATCTAATTATTTTTTCTTTTTATATAGTATATCAAATGTAACTGCTGCCAGTAAAACTAATCCTTTAATGGCTTGTTGCCAGTCAATGCCAATCCCCATGATTGACATACCATTGTTTAGTATACCCATAACTAGGGCACCAATTACAGCACCGAATACTGTACCTACACCACCTGTCATGGAAGCACCGCCGATGACAGCAGCAGCAATTGCATCAAGTTCAAAACCGGTACCTGCTTGCGGAGTTGCTGCGTTTAAACGACCTGCAAAGATTAATCCAGCTAAAGCAGAAAGTACACCCATATTAACAAATACCCAAAATTTTACTTTATTTGAATTGATACCTGACAATCTTGCAGCGTTCTCATTACCACCAACTGCATAAATATGTCTTCCAAGAACTGTCTTATTCATCATTGAAGCATAAATTAGATAGATAAAGAATATTAAAACTAATACGATTGCTATTCCTTCATATTGTGCCAAAACAAAGGTAAATGTATTAATTATTACAGCTGCTATAACAAGTTTGGCAATAAAAAGTGAATTAGATGAAGTATCTACGTTATACTTTTTATCATTTTGTCGATTTCGATATTCAAAGATAATATAAACAACCGTAAGTAATGCACCTACTAAAATTGTTAATATGTGAAGGTTTCCACCATTAAAAATATCTGGTATAAATGCCGTACTTAAACTTCTAAAGCTATCGGGAAAAGGGGCAATAGTTTGTCCATTTAATGCTACTAGGGTCAGACCTCTAAAAATTAACATCGAAGCTAAGGTTACAATAAATGCGGGTATACGAACATAAGCCACCCAAAAGCCATTAAATGCGCCTATTGCAGCACCAATTAATAGCGATAAGAAGATCCCGACAATAACTGGTAAATCTTGGTTGACAAGTAAAATACCTGATATCGCTCCTACAAAAGCAACTACCGAACCAACAGATAAGTCAATTTCACCAGTGATGATTACGATTAGCATACCAAAGGCTAAAAGAATAATATAGCTATTTTGCATGATAATATTGGTTATATTTAACGGTGTCAATAATACACCACCGGTTAAAAATTGGAATAATATTGCAATAACAACTAAAGCTATAACCATACCAAATTGCCTAACATTATTAGATATAATCTTTTTTAAAGTATTCATTTTTTACTACCTCCGGACCGGTTTGTCATATATGTCATTAAAATTTCTTGGTCAACGTCTTCTTTTTTATGTTCACCAGTAATGACACCTTCACACAGTGTATAGATTCGATCAGACATACCAATTAATTCTGGTAGTTCAGAAGATATGATGATAATACTTTTACCTTGTTCAGCCAACTCATTAATAATTTTATAAATTTCAAATTTTGCACCTACATCAATTCCTCTTGTCGGTTCATCTAATATTAAAATATCTGGTTCAGTAAAAATCCATTTGCCCAAAACTACTTTTTGTTGATTTCCTCCGCTTAAATTTACAGTGGTTTGTAAAATCGATGGAGCTTTAATTTTTAATCTATTTTTTATATTCTCCGTTTCAGTGAATTCCAAATTTTTATTTAGAATACTATTATTTGAGATTTTTTGGAGGTTAGCTAATGAAATATTATTTTTTATATTATCAATTAATATTAGTCCATACTCTTTCCTGTCCTCTGATACATAGGCAACGCCATTTTTTATTGCATCTTTGACTGTATGAAACTCTACTTCTTTACCATCTTTATATATTTTACCTGATATTTTTCTACCATATGTTTTACCGAAAATACTCATAGCAAGTTCGGTTCGTCCTGCTCCCATTAAACCTGCAATTCCTACGATTTCACCACGGTATAATTTTATATTAACATTGCTCAAGATTTGTCTTTCAGTGTCTTGGGGATGAAATACATTCCAATTTCTAATTTCAAATACGACTTCTTCTTTTATACTTTTATTTCTTACTGGATATAAATTGGTTATATCTCTTCCGACCATATCTTTAATAATCATATTTTCCGTTACTTTTTCTTCTTTTACTGAATAAGTTCGAATCGTTTTTCCATCTCTTAAAACCGTAATGCTATCAGAAACTTGGAATACTTCATTTAACTTATGGGAGATAAGAATGGTGGTAATGCCTTGTTTTTTAAATTGTAGTAATAATTTTAAGAGATTTTCACTGTCATCTTCATTTAATGCCGCAGTCGGTTCATCCAATATTAATAGCTTAACCTGCTTAGAAAATGCCTTTGCAATCTCAACTAGTTGTTGATGACCAACACCGATATCCTTTATTAAAGTATTTGGATCTATATCAAGCCCTACTTTTTCTAGCAATTCTCTTGATTTTGAAATTGTTCCATTCCAATTAATAAAACCTCGTTTTACTTGCTCATTTCCTAGAAAAATATTTTCAGCTATTGATAGCTCTGGTATTAAAGCAAACTCTTGGTGAACGATAACTATGCCACGTTTTTCACTATCATTTACATTTTTAAATTCACAGTTATTACCGTTATAGATAATATCACCCTCATAAGTTCCAAAAGGGTGCACTCCACTTAACACTTTCATTAATGTGGATTTACCTGCGCCATTTTCACCACAAAGTGCATGGATTTCGCCTTCTTTTATCTTAAAATTTACATTGTCGAGAGCTCTAACTCCAGGAAAAGTTTTCGTTATACCTTTCATTTCTAAGATAATATTACTCATTATCATACACCTGCCTTTAACTCCAAAATAGTGGATGATTTCAGTCTAAACTGAAATCATCCATCAATCTTTATTACTTCAATTCATCCTCAGAATAATATCCTGTATCAACAAGTTCTTGTTTATAGTTGTCTATATCAATAGATACAGGTTCCAGTAGAACTGAAGGAACAATTTTCTTTCCGTTATCGTATGTCTTAGTATCATTAACTTCTGGTTTTTTCTCATTCAAAACATCATCAACAATTTTTACTGCACTTTCTGCCAATTTCCTTGTATCTTTAAATACAGTTTGTGTTTGCTCCCCGGCAATAATTGATTTAATTGATGACAATTCAGCATCTTGACCGGTTACAATTGGCATCGGTTTATCTGCAGAACCATAACCTACTGATTTTAAGGACGAAATTACTCCACGGCTAATCCCATCAAATGGGGAGTATACAACATCAATCAAATCATTTGAATAATGCGCACTTAAAAGGTTATCCATTCTTTCTTGTGCTTTCATTCCATCCCAACGTAATGTTGCACCTTGTTTAAATTCTGTTTGTCCACTTTTTACCACTAGTTTGCCACTATCAATGTATGGTTTTAAAATAGACATCGCACCATCCCAGAAGAAATATGCATTGTTATCATCTGGTGAACCTGCAAAAAGTTCAATATTAAATGGTCCTTTTCCCTCTTTCAAGCCCAGTTTTTCTTCAATATATTGACCTTGTAAAACACCGACTTTAAAGTTATCAAACGTTACATAATAATCTACATTCTCGGTATTCATAATAAGACGATCATATGAGATTACAGGTATTCCTTGTTTTTTTGCTTGATCAACTACATCTGTAAGTGCTTCACCATCGATTGAAGCAATAACTAAGGCATCCACACCTTTTGTAATCATGTTTTCAATTTGTGAAACTTGATTCTCTACTACATCTTCCGCGTATTGTAAGTCGGTTTTGTATCCTAATTTTTCAAGCTGTTTAACCATGTTCTTCCCATCTTTAACCCATCTTTCGGAGGACTTGGTTGGCATTGCAATCCCTATCGTCTTTGTACCCTTACCACCACTTGATTGATTGCCGCCACACCCTGTAAGGACTAAGGCAATCATTAGAATAGCAACTAGGAAAATGCTAAATTTCTTCATTACATTCCCTCCAATGTTCTTTCTTTTAAAATATTGGGCACGCTTACAAAACTAGGCTCTATTTTTACCCCCTTTTATTTATAATGGAATAACAGATTATTAGTCATATTCTTAAGCCTAAAAATGAAAGCGCATACCATTTGTGCTTTATGTATTTAGTATAATTTACTTGTTCGGATATGTCAATCAAAAATTCAATTGATTTTAACAAGATTAAAATTAATTTATGTAATAGCAAAAATAGATATACGTATAATCTTGTTGATAAACTTTCCACGAGAACAACAATATGTGTTGTAAATGCTATTTAAGCAAGACGCTCCCACATTTACATTATATATTTGTCTACTAATACAGCAATTATATATCCGTACAAGTTTAGGCTTATTTATTAATAAATTATATCTCATTTCATATTTTACCTTAACTTCCCAAGGGCTAGTCTTACTTTTCTAGTTGAAATTAGCTTTAAACCTCACTTTGGTTGTCCATACGAGTAGTGAGGTGAGAGTTTGGACCGCTTTAAAGAAATGGTCAGTCAGTTTAAATCCATATTATTTGCTTAGTAAAGGATATATGATGGGGGCTCCTAGGTTAGAAAAAATATTGGGGCAACATTTATGGACCAGAGCTTGGGACTGTTATTATTTTTAATAGTATTAAATGATGAACTTATTTTGGGTGTGCATAAAGGAGCCTAATCAAAAAATAGGCTCCTTTAAACTTTCCTAAACGCCCCCCTGCATCCTACACTGTTACAACCGTATTGGCGTCTCTTTTATTTGATTTAATAAAAGCAATCCGGTACAACGGTCACGTAAATGGTGGGCCTCATTTAAACTTTCAATAACGATTTCTTGTGGAATGCCAAGCTCTTCAACTGTTGTTGGTCCCCCTACTTTTTCCAACAGTTTTTTCAATTCGTCCGGAGAAGGCAATTTTTCAATAACTGAAAAAATATACTCCCCGTATTGCTCAATGCCGTTTCCTGTGTATGGCAAAATAAAAGTGCAGAGCTTTGCAAAGGAAAAATGCAGAGTCC